>ENA-UEQY01000322-UEQY01000322.1-human-gut-metagenome-genome-assembly--contig:-NODE-322-length-29056-cov-8.412989_pt1 | contig 29056 bp, 36 predicted proteins | sample MGYA00242949_ERZ507949 | MGnify/ENA primary metagenome ERZ507949 (study PRJEB26167, sample SAMN06115403) | human gut metagenome | host: Homo sapiens | place: China:Jiangsu | collected 2016-07-06... | reverse complement strand
ATTATGATCTATTAAATGATATATGCGACTATTATATATATATGTCTATGTTATATGATAAAGAAGTATCTATTATGGGCTTTAGTAATCTTACTGGTATAGATAATGATACAGTGACTACATGGAATAAAGCGGATCGGCTAAGCTCCTCGAGTATGAGGATATACAAAAAACTTTGTGAAAATCGCGAAGAATCGCTTTCCAATAAGCTTGTGACGGGTAACAAGAATCCTGTTGGCGTGATAGCTGTACTCAATAGGCAATTCGGCTGGGCTTCTCCATATACGAGCGACGCAAACCGGCAACAGCAACCGCTTACAGCTGCACAGCTTCCAAGATTAGACGCACAACCACAAGATATGGCACAGATAGAAACAAAACCACAAGATATAGTGGTTGATAATGTAAAATCAGAGTGTACTTAGTTTTTACACCCGATTTTATTCAATTATTTGTGCAATTTGACGATAGAAAAACGGCAGTAGATCAGCTCCAACAGATCAGCCGGCAGGGGGGGTGGGGGTTTGACAGGACCAGGAAAACACCTCTACTAAGCACCACAAACATTTTTCAAAACAAAAAGCCCTATTATATATAATATAAATATATAGAACCATTACACATACACATATAATAAATAATTAAATTATATAAACTTAATGCATATATGATTGTTATATATAAGGGTTTTACAGATAACGGATATATAGTTATGTGATGTATATATGGATAACTTAGAAAAGTCATTATATAGTCAATTATACGATTGACTTAGAATCGCAACGTAAAAGGAGTGAATAACCATGAATGAAGGCTACGGAACAGCATTTTGATTTCTAAAAATTTTAAAAAATTAAAAAAGGGTTGATTTAATGGGAGATTAAAGATGAAATTATTTTCAAAGCGCAAAAATAAAAATTCAGAAATTGAAAATCGAGAAGTACGAGACAACAAAGAGACTGAACCTCGTACAACAATTATTCACTCACAACGCATTTGCAAGGGACTTCTTTACAGCACAGAAGATTCAGAGTTAGTTGTTTGCTTTAAATATTCAGATTCTTGTGAAGAAGATAAAGCTGCGTTATTTAAGACAAAAAACGGAAGATGGTTTCGTTGCTTACAAAAAACAAAGAAATATGTGTACTTCAACCTTGATATATGCAAATACATTGTTTATGAAAAAACGATCAGTTATTCAAATATTATTCCAATCAACGAAAATTATGCAAAACGAACAGTTGGCGATTATGACGTTCAGAAGTATATGGAGCTGTGGGGAGACGAGGTAGAAGAAGCATGATAACATATCGAGACATACACCGGATCCGTTCTACAGGATATAAGGTATGTAGAATCACAGATCGGATTTACCTTGTTTCTTTGTATTCGAGACAGGAATACGATGGAAACCCGGTATCAACGATTGTAAAGCGGATTTTATCTCACGTATACGCAATACGGATAGTTAAGAGGTGGATTTAATGAGATTTACAAAACAAAAAATAGACGAAATAAATACAGAAATAAATAAGCTGAACGATAAATTAAAAAACATTTCCGAAAGTATGAATGACATAGTTCGGCTTGTTCTTTCCGAAGGAGAATCCGATTCCACATCAACAAATGATAATGTCAATCATCCGTCGCATTATGAGACAGGAAACTTTGAGTGCATCGACGTAATGATTGAAACACAAGGAAAAGAAGCTGTTATGGACTTCTGCGTGTGCAATGCTTTTAAGTACATCTACCGTCACAATAACAAAAATGGCGTTGAAGATATCAAAAAAGCAAAATGGTATCTGGATAAATATATCGAATTAGCAGAAAAATAAAAAAGCCGCTGATTTGCGACTTAATTATTTTCAACATAAGATTTCAGAATGTGTATCACGAGATTAGAAAGAGATCGACCTTGCTTTTTTGCAATTGCTTCCAGATCAACACGTAATTCACTTGGAACACGAACTGTTATTTGAGCATCGTTTTGCTTTTGCTTTTTAGCCATATATTACACCTCCATAAGCATAATATAACATAAACGGATAAATATTGCAATGCAAAGCAATAAAAAGCACTGCAAAGCATTGCAAAGCATTACATTTTATGATATAATACCCATATCAATTAAAGATAAGGGGTGTGTATTTATGATTATAGGCTATGCAAGAGTGTCAACCAAGGAACAGAACCTTGCAAGACAGTTAGAAGCACTAAAAAACGCCGGATGTGAAAAGATTTACATGGATAAGTTATCCGGCAAGGACTTTGAACGTCAAGATTATCAGACTATGATTGCCAATTTAACGAGTGACGATGTTCTCATTATCTTGTCTATCGACCGGCTCGGAAGAAACTATGACGAGATCATGGATGAATGGCGCAGAATCACTAAGACGATCAAAGCAAACATAAAGGTTCTTGATATGCCATTGCTTGACACGACTATCGGAAGAACCGGAGACTTGACAGATACATTTATCGCTGATCTGGTATTACAGATTCTTTCTTATGTTGCGAATCTCGAAAGAGAACATATCAGAGAGAGGCAGGCAGAAGGAATCGCTATTGCAAAGAAAGAAGGCAAATACAAGGGCGGCACAAAGAAAACTGTAGATAGTGAATTGCTTGACAGCAATTTGATTCTTTACAGGTCCGGTAAGATCACCAAGTCTGCATTTGCGAAGAATATCGGTGTATCACGACCGACTTTAGACAGAATTTTGTCTGAATACGCTGCATAAGCGTTTTATGCTCTATCGCCAAATGGTAAGGCACAGGACTTTGACTCCTGCATTTGTTGGTTCGAATCCAACTAGGGCAGTTTGGATTCTTAATGTTTTTCATTTTAGGATCCTCCTTTCGTAACCCACTAGCGGAATGCTGATTAAAGAGCCGCCACAAGGCTCGGTGGGTTTTGCCGGTTGAATACCGGCATGTATAAACCCCTTTTATCCCATGGGGAACACACATTTCTCCTTTGCGCATTTCCCATCCCCAAGAGGATGCGCACACGAAGCATAGATCAATGGCAGATCATACGGTTTTACACACCCCACGTTTTCCCGTAAATTCCGGTTCGATTCCGGGTGCTTCGTATCTCACAACCTGCATACCCACGAATACGTTTTGACGCAACAAACTATTTTCTTATCGGGTCGTGAGTGTAATATCTTGTCTGATTCTATGTCACTGATTCGCGGTGCGTGACTAACGAACAGTCTTGGATTTTGCGCGGTGTTCACGCGTGCGCCACACAATTTCGACTAACCCGCGGCGAAAAAAGTCGCTTCGACATGTAGTGTAATTGGCTAGCATAATTCGCATATTGCGATATAGGTGGAGTTCGAGTCTTCCGTGTCGATTCCCTTGAAAAGGGACATTTTTTGTTCTCCCAATGTCGTGGAATCCAACCATGCACATTTTCGGATGTGCATACCGTTACAGGCGGTATTTTGCCGATATGGGATAATGGTATTCCAATAGCTTGCTAAGCTATCCAACATATAAATGTTGTTCGTGTTCGATTCACGATGTCGGCGTTTTCACATGTAAACTGAAAAGGGGAATAAGTTGTTGGTTATCTTTGTTTCTCTAAAACCATCTACATGTGAGTTGATGCGTGGCGGAATAGGTAAACGCTTAAGCATAAGGCAATCCACACTTCGGTTAGGAACAAGTTGCTGAATTAAAAAGACAGCAAAGGAACCTGTATAGGGTGTTACCTGTTGCAAAAGTGGTTGCTATGTGTGGTGCAAATCCACACCGCATCAATAGTCCGGTTAGCGACCGGATAGGCAGGCGTTGCGGTATTCCCTGCCGAAATTAAAAATGTCGATATAGGTTGCTTGACAGTCGAACATGGACAAGTGGTAATAAGTGGTCGGATGATACTTTCCTATATCGGAAACCGCACATTGTAGCATATCTCAATGGGAGAGTGGCGTGCGCACAGAAAACAACGATGAAAGCCGGATGGTGGTTCGAATCCACCTGCTACACTTTACAGCAAACTAGGTTCGCTACCGAAAAGCACTTCCGCTGTGCCTGTTTGCTGGATTTATTGTTTTAGCGGAATAATATCAAGCGGAGGTATTAATTATGGCAAAAGAGATTGTAATACCAGAAAATAGAGATTTTAAGGGCGTATGGATTTATAAAAATCTGTATTTGTCAAGAGAATATACGCCGAATGAAAAGTTTTTGCTTTTAGAGATATACAGTTTGTCGAAGGGGAAAAACAAACAGTGCTATGCAAACAATAGGCATTTTGCTGATTTTATTGGCGTGAAAGAAAACACTATCCAAAAGGCAATATTGAAATTAGAGAAAAACGGACATATTCGGCGAGAATATACATACAAAAATGGAACAAGAGAAATCGCCAGCAGGATAATAACACTCACTCAAAAATTCTATGATGATTTCATAAACGAATCGGAAATAAAAGAACAAGAAGAGGGGATGGATAAAAATCCATGGGGTGGTGGATTAGAATCCATACATAAGTATAATAATATAAGTATAACAAATAATTATGCTTTTTCTAAAGAAAAAGGAACATTATGCTTTTCTGACGAAAAGGCGGTCGGGCAAAGCGATATTAAATATCGAATTGATGATGTTCCGAACCTTGTTAGTAAATATGCAGAACCGAACACGTTAGGGAGCCGAATAATCGACCTTAGAAACATTATTCAATATTTTATCAGCAGATACGAAGAAGAATCGGATATAAGGCATATAGACGTATCAGACAGCGCAATTAAGAGTATCGTCGATGCGTATTTCCATCCGACCGGTAAAGTAGTTGATTGTGAAGCAGAAGATTATATGTGGATGATTGATGATTACTTCGCAACCGACTACAAGATGAATGGCAGGCGCGTGTCTAAGAGCTTGCAGCATTTCTTTTCCGGGAAGATCAGAGAGAATATTTACATGAAACGAATATAGTAGTGAGAGATATGTGTGACTTTGCAAAGATATAAAAAGAATATCATACGGTGAAGAAATAGAGTGTACAGAAATAGGTTTTGCGAGAGAAAAAATTATTTTATGCTATATCGACGATAAACTTTGCTTTTATGGGTTCAATAAATATCATTATGAGGATGATGCATATTACGGAAACGTGGATATAAATTATTGCCCTATGTGCGGCAGAAAGTTGGTGGAAGAATGAAAATGTATAAGGATTGTTCGATCTGCAAATATTGTGATGAAGATCTTATTTTTGATGAAGAAACAGGAGAAGAATATCCGTTTTATAAATGTCAAAAAGGTAACGATACATCACTTGATTATGAGTGCAAGAATTTTGAGAGGTATATGAGGAATGAAACTGATAGTCGGAAATAGCGTATACGAAATGACGGCAGAACAATTAAAAGGTGTTTTACATGTTGCAAGTAAACAGGTTCCGTTTGGAATATATGCAGTAAAGAAAGACGGAATCTGTGAATTACGCAAAGACAAGTTTGATACAAAATTCAAACTGCAACAGGCGGTAAAGGAATATGTCGGAAATGGATTTAAGGTATATTACAATCCAAAGTAAGTATAGGGAGATTTTTAATGAAACAAATAATTATTTGCTTAACATATTTTGCTTTACTTTGCATGATAAATATGATTTTTAATAACATGAAAATTGGTGAAGCTATTGTTTTGTCTATTATAACGGTGTGCGCTTTTGGACTATATAAAACGTTAAAAAGCAGAAAAGAAAATGGGGGTAAACGAGCCATGAAAGAAAGAGTAAAAATTATTACGGACGGAGAAAAAGCAGAGGTTTACATTGATTGTAAAAAGGTACAATGCACAGACTTTGATTTTTATGCAGATGTCTATGACGTGCCAAGAATTAAGTTTAGAGCTACGGTGCAGAAATTAGACAGCGAAGGGAAATGCATTTTAAATGACGAAATGACAAAGGTTCTTACAGAAGAGTTTAGGATAAATTGCTAGGAGTGTTTGAAAATGAAAATAATAGTAGCACTTGCAATGACAGGAATCGCATTTTTATTCTTTGGTGTATATTTTCTAATCGACCATATCATAACAGGACAAAGGCTCAAAATAAATCAAAAGGCTTGGGATGAATACAGTGCAAATATGGATTTTGATAGAAAATTTGATGCGTATTTGCCTTGGTGCACATAGCAAAAAATAAAAAACGGATGGCACAATTATTATTTTCCGAGATTTTAAGGAGTGAGCAACGATGAGTAAACCTGGGTTATGTACCACTTGCATTAAAAGAAGAAGATGCCTTAAACACTTTATTGTGTGGCTTTTTGGTATTGCGAAATATGTTCATAGCACAAATTGTTATGAACCGGAATGGAAAACAATATACAGAAACGGAGGCGTGACTATAAATGATTGTTCAAAATGCAAATTCAGCGAAGAAGATTATATTTTCGATGAAGAAACAGGAGACGAATACCCCTTTTACATTTGTAGCAAAGGAAATGACACAAGCTTAGATTATGAGTGTAAGGATTTTAAGGAATACAAGCCGAAGAAATATAAAGAAAAAGATACAAAGTGCGACAAATGTGAGCATCTTGAGATTTGCCTTGATAAGGGCAATGTTATTGATTGTAGGACAGTTTGCGATACAAGAAGTCATTATATAGCTGACAGAATGGGGTGTATTAAGAATTATGAGCAAATTTGAAATTCCTAAAAATGTGATAATTCCAAAAGCTAGAGTTGAAAAAGCTGGGGAAGAAGTAATGTCAGTTGCGTTTGATTTAGGGTTGGAAACAGGAGATATACCGATAGCAATGGTATTTGAGAACCATAAAGGAAAAACCTATATCAGAAAACTCCTCAAAGGTGATGGAGCTTTGGAATTGCATAGATTATTGGCGGAATAGGAGTTTTGAAAAATGAATGATTGCAACTTAACCACTTGCCGATACAACAAAGATAATAAATGCACAAATGATGAAAAAAGAACCGAATGTGTTGAGGTATCTGGAAAAGTAATGGGTATTGATGTTTCTGTTGATGCAGTTAATGAGTACGCAAAATCAATCTTAGGAAGATACCCTAAAGACAATATAGAGTTTTCAAGAGCCTTAGCAATGAAAGTCTTAAAGGAAACAAAATCATTATCAAATGGTGTGAGAAAGGAATGAGGTCATGAAAATAATTAAACAAGGCAATTTGAACATAGCCAGAAAACCACTAAGGTTTGAATGTAAAAATTGTGGAACGATTTTTGAAGCAATCAAACAAGAATATATATACTGTGGCGACCAACGAGAGGGTGATAACTGGAAGTGCGAATGTCCTTTGTGCCACGGAGCGGTATATTACAACTAAAACGACATTACCGACTACGAACTAATTGTAGTCGCTGACCTTAGAAAGATAAAGGTTGATAAAACATAGAAAAGGAGACGGAGAACATGAAGAAGTTATTTGTAAGCGTGCCAATGAAAGGCAGAACAGAGGAAGAAATCAAAGCAAGTATTCAGAAGATGAAGAAGATTGCTGAAATATATGAGGGTGAGGAATTAGAACTTATCGACAGCTACATTGAGGATAACCCACCTAAAAACAGCAAAGAAGCTATATGGTATTTGAGCGAGAGCATTAAGAAACTGGCACAGGCAGATGTATTTATTGGAATACGTGAGAGTTTCGATTGGAACGGCTGTCAGATTGAAAGAGAAACAGCAGAAAAATATGGCATTAAAGCATACGCAATTCCGGTAAGATATGTAATTGATGATTATAATGCGCTTCTGAATAAATTACATCCGTCTTGCAATGAAGCAATGCAATTTTAATAAAAACATTACCGGCTAACAACAGGAGTTAGTTGCTACCCTAGAAAAATTATAGGCAGAGATTTCTTTCCGGCATCTCTGCTTGAATGAGCGGAGGTGCTTTTTTCTATGGCATCAAAGGAGCTAATCAACACAGTAAATCAATATGACAATTTTATAAAGACACATCTTGTCGATGAATCCGTAATATCTGCTTACGTGGAAGCCTGTAAGGTTGCTATCAATGGCGAAAAGGATATCGAGTATGGGTTACAACTCACAAATCGGTCTAAGGGTATCATAAAGAAATTCTGCATGAAACAAACAGGCGGAACTATATGGGATTTAGAAAAATATGCACAAGATCATAATACGCCATATGACCTGATAGACAAATATTATGAACTTCTAAAATTGGAAAGCTATTACAATTTTGAAAGCTTTATGTATTACATGGAGCGTAAACGTAATTGGAGCAAGCGGTTTTATTATCCAAGAAGAAAAACTTTGAAGGTTGTTGTAAATGACCTTGAAGATTTGGAAAACAGAAAGATCAAATTTTACGGCTTGTCAATGCCATCCCGTGTCGGAAAATCAACAATATGTATATTCTTCCTTGCTTGGGTTGCAATGCGTAGACCAAATAGCCACTCTGCAATGGGCGGACACTCTGGAATTCTTGCGAAAGGATTTTATAAGGAACTTATGAATTTGTTTTCGACAGAAGAATATGCATTTGATGAATTATTTTTCTTTTGGAATCCAGAATATGCAAATAAATCTCTTGTAACAGACAAAAGTGCGGATGAGTTTACTATTACATTAGGAGATCCAGATAGATTTGCAACAGTTACTTGCCGAGGCATTGATGGAACATGGACAGGTGCGGTCGATGTATCAAAAGACGGATATTTGTACGTAGATGACCTGGTAAGAGATCGTGAACATTCTCTTAGCCCTACTCGAATGGAAAATACGTATCAAGAATATCTGAATAAGATGGTTGACCGTAAAAATGACGGAGCAAGGGAGCTGATGGTCGGTACATTATGGAACGTTCTTGACCCGCTGGAAAGATTACGAAAATCTTATGACGGAAATCCAGAGTACAGATTTAGAAGAATACCGGCACTTGATGAAAACGACGAAAGTAATTTTGATTATGAAATAAATGGTTTTTCTACTGCATACTATAGAGATATGAGGGAGAAACTTGATAAGGCTGAATGGGAAGCTAAATTTATGCAGAGACCATTTGTGCGTGAGGGATTGCTTTTCCCGACGGACGAATTAAGATATTTCAACGGAATATTGCCGGATGGAGATTTTCGCCGTATTGGAGTTGTGGATGTTGCATGGGGCGGCGGAGATAGTCTATCAATGCCGATTGGTGCAGAATACGATAACGGAGATGTATATATTTATGATTGGGTATTCAATAAAGGGGCAAAAGAAGTTACATTGCCTTTGGTGGTAGGAAGAATCATTGGGAACGGAATAAGGCAAACACGATTTGAGGGAAATACAGGTGGAGAATTATACTGCCAATATGTTGATGAAAGGTTGCAGGATCAGAAATATAAATGTTCGTGTACAAGCAGGAAAGCGCCGAATAAAGTCGAAAAGCTATCAAAAATTATAGCATATTCCGGAGACATCAAAAGGAAATTTATTTTCCTTGAATCAAAAAAGGTTACACAAGATCAGTTACAGAAAGATGCAGAATTAGGCGTTGTTCGATATCGAAGAAACGACGAATATCAAGCGGCTATGGATGAATTGACTATGTTTGTATCAATTGGAGAGAACAAACATGATGATGCTGCCGATGGACTTACACAGCTTGAAATGTTTATAGAAAATCCAAATAATATTGCAACGGCAACAGCAACGGCAAATCCTTTTAGGACAGGAGGCTATTAAATGACTACATCAAAATATTTATCGCAGATCAAAGAATTTGACATTAAGATTGACCGTAAGATTGCAGAAAAAAATCGGCTACGTGAAATTGCGACATCTACAGGTGGTGTCGGTGATAGAGATCGAGTGCAGACTTCTATTAAGCGTGACAAGTTGGGAGATACAGTTGCGAAAATTATTGATACGGAGAAAGAAATCGACCACATGATTGATGTTTACGTGTCTAAGAAACAAGAAATTATTAAGCAGATCGACCAAATGGAAGATATGGAACAGTATGAGATACTGCATCTGTACTTTGTGGACGGATATAATATCAAAGAATGTGCAAAATTTAAAGATTGCAGTACACGAAAAGTTGATTTGCTCAAATCAAAAGCGATGAAAACATTCGAAAAAATGTTTGGAAGATTATATTATGCGTAAGTTTGCGTACATTTGCGTTATTTTGCGTATGTTTGCATATTGTTTCGCTACAGAACATATAGTATAGTTAAAATGCAAATGTTGTCTAAAGACATTTCAATTTCTTTCACAGAAAAATCCTTGGAAAAGCATCGTGACGTTATCGCGGTGCTTTTTTAGTGCAATTTTTTAGGAGCATAGGATGAAAAGTAAAACAATTTACTGTCCGAGGTGCAAGCGTAAAGTAGGCATCTATGATGGACGGTCAACATTCACAATGACATATAGTTGCCGGAAGTGCGGTAAAAGAGTTTCGTTCAATCCGGCATACAACGAGATAAAGATAAAAGACAGACCGCAAAGAGAAGTTTCAAGCGGAGTAACAATTATTTAGGTATGGAAGAATGAATAACAGAATGTATCTCCAAGACCTTGTTCAAGGCCGATATGGAAGAAAAATTGCATATACAAGCGTTGATAAGATAACCACAGATAATGTTGTCAAAGTCATTGGAGAATGCATTGGAACATTTTACTACAACAAATCTGTTATCCGATATCTTTGGAATTATTACAAGGGAGATCAACCGATTCTGTATAGACAAAAGCTAACAAATGAAGATATCACAAACAGAATCGTGGAAAATCATGCCTACGAAATTGTTCAGTTCAAAGTAGGACAGACATACGGCGAGCCGATTCAATTCATTAGCCGAAAGGATGATGAAGCAATCAACAAGGCTGTGGATATGCTCAATGATTTTATGGCAGATGCAAACAAGCAAGAAAAAGACATCAAAGCTGGTGAGTGGCAATCCGCAACAGGAACATCATTTAAGGCGGCAAGACCTAAAGCAAATTCAGATGTTCCATTTTTAATTGTTGCACCAACGCCGATGAATACTTTTTCAATCTATAACGATAGCACAGAAGAGCCGATGCTTTCCGTTCAGGAGTTAAAAGACGAAAACGGAAATTGGTATAAATTAGCATTTTCTGATACGACATCTTATAAGATTCAAGATGGGAAATTGATTGAGAGCAAACTTCACACATACGGCGGAATACCGATTGTTGAGTTTCCTAACAATCACGAAAGAATTTCCGATATCGAGCTTGTTATTGGTATGCTGGATGCGATAAACAATATGCAGTCCAATAGAATGGATGGCGTTGAACAATTTGTGCAGTATTGGATAAAATTCGTGAATTGCCAAATCGACGAGACAGAGTTCGAGAAAATGAAGAAAAGCCATGCTTTGACAGTAAAGTCAAACAATGGAGATAATAAATCCGACGTCGATATTATGACACAGGAATTGAACCAAACACAATGCCAAGTTGCAAAAGATGATATATGGGATAATACACTATCTATTTTGGCAATACCAAACAAACAAGGGAATACCGGCGGAGATACACAAGGAGCCGTAGAACTTCGTAATGGATGGGATTTTTCTAAGACAAGGGCGAAACTGAAAGACCCGATTGTCAAATCGGCAGAAAAACGACTTGCAAATGTTGTGTTAAATATTCTTAGAGTGAATGATAACGACCTGAAACTATCAACAAGAGATTTTGATGTACAGATAAATCATAGTCCACAGGATAATATGTACACCAAGGCACAAACACTTAAAGTATTGTTGCAAGCTGGCATACATCCGCTTATTGCGATAGCAACAGTAGGATTGTGGGGAGATGCGGAAAAGACATTTAACTTATCAAAACCGTATCTCAAAAATCTGTATAAGACTATTGATGATGCAGAAGCACAAAAAGCAAAGGCACAAGAAATAGTAGATCAAATGAATAAGAAAGATAAAGCAATTACTGAATAATCGGTAGTTGCTTTTATTTTTATAAATTTTGCACCTATGCGGTAAATAGGAGAAACTCGGCAGGAGCGACCTGCGGTATCAAAAGCGTGAGTTTTACGGAGGTAATTATGACAAGAGACGATGTATTAAAACTGTTTCCGGATGCAACGGACGATCAGATCACGAATCTGTTGAATCAGAACAATTCAGAAGTTGCGACGGAAAAGAACAAGGCGAAGCAGTACAAGGAAAAGGCTGGTACAGCGGACGAGTTACAGAAGAAACTGGATGAATTGGAAGCTGGAAACCTGTCAGAAATCGAAAAGGCAAACAAAGCCTTGGATGCGGCTAATCAGCAGATCGCAGAGTTGCAGAAAAATAATGCAATCAGAGATCAGAGAGAAGCCGCCATGACTAACTTCAAGATTACGGCTGAGCAGGCAAAGACAGTAGTCAAGGACGATGGAAGCCTTGATTATGAATCTCTTGGAAAGATTATGTCCGAGAAAGAAACAGCTGCGGCACAGGCTAAGGAACAGGAGATTGCTAAGCATCAAGATGTTCCGGGCGGTGGAAGTGCTGGTGGCAAAGATAAAGATAAGACAGCAGATGTTGAGAATGCTGAAAAAATCACTTTCGGCAATCCAGCATCTAATTCAGAGGCAAAAAACAGTTATGTGATTTAAAAGGAGGTAGAGACGATGGGAAAACCAATCGTAAGAGATTTTTCTCAGGAAAAAGGAATTTTGAAGTTTTTTCCGTATGAAGGCGCAGCGTGCCTTGTAACACAGGCATCCGTATCAAGCCCGGACGAAAACGGAAGAAAAATTGTAAAAGCTGGCACGCCGTTCCCAAGCAACGACGAAAACTGCGTTGGATATTTACTCCACGACGTTGATGTGACACAGGGAGATGCTCCGGGAACATATGTATATCAAGGAACGATTGATTGGACTAAGGTTACAGGACTTTCAATTACAGACAAGGCAAGATCGGCAACACCAAGAGTAACATTCTATGGTGCGCCGGCAATTAAAGCTACAACAGAAAGTGTTTAGGAGGTAGAAGAACATGGCATTACCATTATCAGAAGCATTCACAGCGAGAAGCCTTGGCGTGATGTGGGATAACTATCAAAAAACATTAGGTTCTGCCCCTTACTTAGGCAGACAAAAGTTCGGAACGAGAAAGCAGAGTTCTCTTTCTCTTAGATTCATTAAGGGAAAGAACGGACTTCCGGTTTCATTAAAGGCATCTAACTTTGATGCACAGGCAGAGTTGAGAGATGTTGGAGGTTTCTCTGACATTCAAAATGAAATGCCTTTTTACCGGGAATCATATATGGTTACCGAGAGAGAAGAGCAGGATTACGACAACTACAGAAGCGCAGAAAATTCAAGCCTTGCAAATGATGTCCTTAGAGAAATCAGCAAGAAACCTATGAACCTCATCGAGGGCGCGCTTGTTGTACCAGAGAGACAGATTTGGCAGTTGCTTGCACCGGAAGATGGTATTCCAAGAGTAAAGGTCGTTATCGACAACAAGCCATATTATGTTGATTATACATCGGATGAAGGAGCAGAACATAAACAAAATCACTTCAAGGCTATTACAGGAACAAGCACATGGGATAAGCCTTCAACAGCGGCACCTCTTGATGATCTGATTACAGCACGTAGAGATTTCGCAAAGGCTACAGGCTATTCTCTGACAAGATTCACCATGAACACCGAGACATGGGAGATGGTACTCAAGGCAGAGGACACAAAGAAACAGGTGCTTGGTATCACAGCTTATAATGGCGGTATCAGATTGCAGCAGGCACAGGTTACAGAGTATCTTCGTGGATACGGAATCGAGATTGAGGTATACGACAAACTGTATATTGATGAAACCGGAACAACCAAGTATTTTGTGCCAACAGGAATTGTATCTGCACAGACAGCAGGCGTTTTCCTTGGCGATTATGTATTTGGTAAGACACCAGAAGAGAGAAGCGGAAGTCTCACGGACGGAAATCTGTCTATTGTCGAGACAGGTGTATCTGTTTACACATACGCAACAAATCATCCAATCAATACTCATTGCGTAGTATCTATGATTGGTCTGCCTACATTTGAGGGAATGGATAGCGTGCTTGTAATGAAGGTTAAGGAGTAGCCTATGATCGCTGAATACGGCATTAAATATAATGGCGTGTGGTATCAAGCTGGAGATGAGATTGAAGAGGAAGTGGATAAAAACACTTCCTCTGATACTTCTGACTTTATGACGCCGCCGTCAAAAAATTTTACAAAGACAGAAATTAAGCGTATGCCTGTTGGAAATCTTAGAGAACTTGCTTCTGAATACGGAATTGAAGATGCAGAAGAAAAAACAGGCGAAGAGCTGAAAGATTGTTTGATTAGCGTTTTGGGCTTATAGGAGAATAAATATGACAACATTAGAACAAGTCAAAATTCGATTGAAACAATTTCATATGGAGAAAGCTGACGGAAAAGATGTTGTTGTGTTTGATGAAATCGAAAACAATCCGATTATTGAACAACTAATTGAGCAAGCAAAAAAAGATGTTATTGCAAAGCGGTGCTACCCGGATTCTTACACACAGGAAATGATTGAAGAAGATATGAACTTTTTTGAGGGTGTCATAGTAAACCTTGTTGTGTACGACTATTCACAAGCTGGCGAGAACTACATGACAAGCTATTCAGAAAATGGAGTATCACGCCATTGGAGAGATAGAGACAGCTTGTTTGTGGGTGTATATCCGTTTGTAAAGGCATTATAAAAGAAGATTGTGCGTTATCGTGTTTGAGGTTCGGATGCGGTAGCAGGCGGTGTGCATCAAGGGTGGTGGGCGGCACATCAACTAAAATAGAAAGGCGGTATATGATTGATGACTATTGAGGTATCAACAGCAATCATTATAAGCGTGTTATCACTTGGTTTTTCCGTCTTTATGGGATTGAAAAGCAATAAAAGGACAGATGCCAAAGATATTGAGGAACGTGTGAAAGAAAACACGAGAATCAATATGAAGTTAGATGCCATTTCTAACAATACAACAGACATAAAAAATGAAGTGTCCGAAATGCGGAAAGAAATCAATTCGCATGACAGCCGTATTGTTAAAGTGGAAGAAAGTGTCAAATCTTTTCATCATCGTTTAGATGGCATTGAAGAGCGCCTGAATATGGAAAGGAGTAATTGATATGCAGGAATTATTAAGCAACGCAACATTATTACTTGCTGTAGTTGGATGCTTGGCATTTATTGTGTCCGTGATTACGCAAGTGATTAAGGGCATTTTTAAGAATATTCCGACGGACTTGGTTGTATTTGTGCTTTCTATCGCTCTTACTGTAACAGCGTTCATCGCTTATATGCAATATATTGGCGCGGTAATGCTATGGTATATGATTGTTGCATCCGTAATTGCCGGATTTATTGTGGCGTTTGTCGCCATGTTCGGATGGGAGAAACTGTCTGAATTATGGAAGCGTTTCGGTAAGGATGTGAAGTAAATGTCATTAGATATTAACAAGCAAAAGATGAAGTATTCTCTTAGCCTTGGATTGCAACCGCAGTACAGACGCGATGATGATGGGAATATAATTTATACCGGGTATACGGATGATGATGGCACATTTATTCCATATTTGGATGAAGATGGCAATAAGATACCAGAAGTAACAGGAGAACCGATTGAAGCATATACGGAGCCTGTTATTTTTTATTCTTCTATCAGCAACAAGTTAAGCGAAGCAACCGCAAAAGAGTTCGGAATCGATGATTCGACCAACTATGCACAACTTGTTACAGACAAAAACGCATTTCCGCTCGTGGAAGGTGCGCTGATATGGAAGCGGTCGGAAGTTGGATATAAGGACAATGAAAAGACAATCATTGATTCAACGTCGGCAGATTACATCGTCAAAGGTGTGGCGGATGAGGGATTGACAGTTGACCTTTATTTGCTCCGTAAGAATGTGAAGAACGCAGAGTAGGTGATGGCATGGCACGTAAAAAGACAATCAGTATGAATTGTCTGTCTCAATCAAGCATTCAAAACGCGATAAAACAGCTTAGAGACTACCAAAATAGTTTGACGTATAAATGTCAAATGGTAGCGCAAAAGTTGGCTGAAAAGGGCGTAGAGATTGCCAGAGTGCAGATTGCAGACCTTGACGCAGTATTCACTTCGGAACTTCTTTCAAGCATCCATTCTGAATACGAAGGAAGCACAAAAAGCGGCGGTGTATGGGCGGTTGTGGCTGGTACAGATCATGCGTTGATGGTTGAGTTCGGAACAGGAATTGTAGGTAAGCAATCACCTTATCCGGGGAAATTGCCGGATGGCGTAACATGGAACTACGCAAGCGGTAAGACAATTAGGCAGCTTGCAGATGGTAGATATGGATGGTTCTATCCGGGTGATGATGGGAATTGGTATTTTACAGAAGGTATGCCAAGCAGACCATTTATGTATTATACATCTCTTCAACTTATGAAGTTGGTCGAGAAAACTGTAAAAGAGGTATTCAAAAATGGTTGATAACACATGGGCGTACGAGAACGAAACAAAGATAATTGGAATACTTAATGCTTATGCAATTCCGGTATTAAAAAAGAAATTTGCAAAAAATAGCAAAATTCAATTTAATGGAACGACCATTACGAATTTAAGCAGTAGATTATCCAAGCCTACATTTCCAACTATTTATGTAAAAGAAATTGGGTTTGCGGTGAATGGAAAAACTCTTGAAGCAAAAGAAATCACATCCATCACGCCAACGTATCAAGTAAAGGCAATTACAAATACAAGCCAAGAGGATGCACATAAAATTTTGGCGATAGTAGCAGATGTTTTTCAACAAATGATGTTTGAAAATTTACAAGGATTGCTTTTTGAAGATTCTACAAGTGGTGTATATACATGCACGACAAGGTTCAAAAGAACAATAGATAAACATGACAGGTTAATTTAAGAACTGATATAATCAGTTCTTTTTTATTTTTAAGGAGGTAATAACATGGCAACAGGCTTAAAATCAAGAATCGCTTACAAGATTCCATCTGGAAGTCCTACGGCTGGAGAATATTGGGCGGGAACATACAAGCTCTTAATCAGAGCAAAGTCTATTCCGTCACCATTTGGCTCACAGAATATGGTAGATACTTCAACTCTTGAAGATTTGGTAGAGACACAGGAGATGGGAAGACGTTCTGCTGGTTCAATGGAAGTCGAAGGAGCGTTTGAGAAGAAGTACAAGGACGAGATGGTTGAGAACGAGGGGAAGAAACTCGACTTTATCATTCTTTATGGTACAGACGGAAAAGGTTCTGAGGGAATTTGTGCTTTTATCGGACAGGAGGCGTTTGCACCGGGTGAGGCTTCTGACGACCACTTAACAGGAACTGCGACCGTATCGGTTCAGACAGTACCTAAGTGGATTGAAGATAGTTACGACGTTGCAGTCACAGAAGATGAACAGGGCTATCCAACAGCAATTACACTCACAAAAAAATCGTAAGTCAGTCGCTTAGAAAATCAAAGAAGGCTGTTGCGACTGACGAAAATACAGAAGAAACAGCCGATTATTCGTCCTATATTGGCGATTCATACAATTAAACATTGCACAGAAAGGGCGGACTTCGGTCTGCCCCTTTCCTATGTAAAAGACATAGGAGGAAAGGTAAAAGGTATTAAATATGAAAACAATTACAGTTGATGGAAAAGAATATAAGTTAGAGTTTGATTTTGCGGCCGCAGAAGTTGGAGAACTTGTTCAAAAGATGTTTGAAATGAAGTCTGGTTTGTATATTGCAAGATCGGCACAAGCCGGCAACAACGTAGGAGTAGCAATTCTTGATGGAACAGGGGAAATGCTTGCTACAGTTCCAAGAATCTGTATTCTTGCTATTTATGCCGGATGCTTAGAGCATAACCCGATTTCTATGGACGAAGCAAAAACTCTGTTAAAAAAATATATGAAGCAAGAGAAGAAATCTTTCAAGGACGTATATAATGAAATAATTCATCCGTGTATGGAAGATGATGGTTTTTTTATGACGAGCGGAATCGACAAAGCGGTGGATTCCATGAATCAAGTAGTGGAGAACGCGGAACAAGAAACGGAAGAGACGCCGAAGGTAGTTCCGCAAGACCACAAGAAGCCTTCCAAAGTGTCCACGAAGTAATATGGAAGGGGTTTTTTCCTTCGGCATATTCTATGGGTATTTCGTATGAAGAATTTAAGCATATGAATCCTAGGAAATTGGAATATGTACGTGACGGATATAAGCAAAAAATCAAACAGATAGATGCCCTTAATTGGCTTAATGGCAAATATACAATGTCGGCGGTAGCGGTTGCCATCGAAGCTAATTTTGCAAAGAACCCAAAGGGGAAGTATGCAAACCAACCTGTTTTGATGGCTATTGACAAAGAAGAAAAAAGAATAAACAAAAACGCGGAATCTAACGAAGAAGTCGCGGTTTATGAAATGAAACAAAGAATAAAAAGATTGGAGAGTTTGGGGCTTCCAGAAAGCCCGGATTAAATTTATCAGACGGTGCATTTTTATGTACCGTCTTTTTTACTATGTAATGACAGAAAGTTGGTGGAATCGTGGCAACGGAAATTGATAGCCTTCAGATTAAAATCGGAGCAGAAGCGCAAAAGGCGAATAACGAAATCGACAAACTCATAAATAAATTAGGTGTTCTGTCTAAATCTCTTGGTAGTGTAGACACAAAAGGCCTGCAAAAGCTGGCTAGCGGTGTAAATATCCTTAGTGGCGCAATGCAAAGTTTCCAAGGCATAAAACTGTCCGATTTTACGAGAATTGCCAAGGGTATACAAAAGTTTGAAGCGGTGGATGGAACAAAGCTATCGCAGTTGTCAAGCACGTTGATACCGCTAGCAAGTGGAATTGCAACGCTTAGCGGTTTGAACTTCGACAACAAAGGCCTTGTGAATTTTATAAATTCAATTACAAGGCTGTCAAATTCAAATGTGAGCGGACTTAACTCCGTAAATTTTGCACAGTTAGGGGCGAACATAAATCAACTTACATCTGCGCTAAGCAGTTCTAAAAGCGTTGCAAGTAACACAATTCAAGTTGTAAATGCGGTGTCTAGATTAGCGAGTGCCGGAGCAAACGCACAGGCAACAAGCACAGCATTACCACTATTAGGGGCAAACCTTAAACGTCTGATAAATTCGCTGTCAAAGGCTGGCGTTGTATCAGAAAACACAATACAGTTTGCATCAGCGTTAGGACTTCTTGCATCTGCCGGAAACAGAACTGCACAGACCGCCGCAAACCTTGATGCGCTTGCGGAAGCATTGAAGCGGTTTATGCAAACAATGTCAACCGCACCGACAGTAAATGCGAATATTATCCAAATGACACAGGCAATCGGACAACTTGCGTCGAATGGCAATCGTGTAGGCAGTGTGACACGCGGACTTACATCATCTCTGAATAGTTGGGGAAATTCTGCAAAGAAAGCATCTAAGCACTCATTTAACCTTGCATCGGCAATCGGTAAGGTATATGCGACGTATTGGATGTTGTTCCGTGCGCTGGGCGTATTCCGTAAAGCAATAGATATAAGCGGTGCTTTGACAGAGGTTCAGAACGTAGTATCGCACAGTTTCGGACCATCTATGGATAAGGTCGAAGAACAAGCTAAGAATGCGATTTATACGCTTGGAATGTCCGAATTGTCATTTAAGAAATATGCATCAACATATCAATCAATGGGTCTTGCTATGGGTATCACTGCAAAACAGGTCGGAGATGCGAACAACTTCCTTGCAAAGTCCACAGACGGCTATGTACAAGCATCCGACGATATGGCAGATGTTTCACTGAATCTTACGAAACTGGCCGGAGATATTGCATCATTTTATGACAAATCACAGGTTGACGTTGCGGAAGATTTGCAAGCGGTATACACCGGGATGGTCGTTCCGTTGCGTGCCTACGGCCTTGACCTTACACAGGCCACCTTGAAGCAATTCGCGATGAATAATGGATTGAATGCGAACATTGATTCCATGACGCAGGCTGAAAAGACAATGCTCCGCTATCAGTACGTTATGTCGCAGACAACCATGGCGCAAGGCGATTTCGCAAGAACCGCTGATACATGGAACAACCAAGTGCGATTACTTGGAGAGAATTTCAAGCGACTTGGCGCGATATGGGGTAATGCCGGCATCAATATGCTTAAACCGCTTCTTCAAGCACTTAACAAAGGCTTGGATGCAGTTATCAATTTTTCAGAAAGTATTGTTAATGCTTTAGGAGCAATATTCGGATGGAAATTGGAAATCCAACGTGGCTCGCTTGCAGATGATTTTGAGAATGCGGCAACAGGCGCGGACGATCTTGCATCCGGCACAGGAAAAGCGGCTGATAACGCAAAAAAATTAAAGCAACAGTTACAGGGATTCGATGAACTGAATGTCTTAAATACGCCTAACAACGGTTCCGGCGGTAGTGGCGGCTCTGGTGGTGGTGGCGGTGCATCTTCCGGTGGTTCAAGCGGTGGAATGAAGTTTAATGTCACGGAGACGGACGGACTTTACAAGAGTGCCATTTCTAACCTTAGAGGACTTGGAGAATACATCGGAATAAATCTGACAAAAGAACTTGAAAGCATTGATTGGGATAGTGCTTACAAGGGTGCGGAGAATTTCGGAAAAGGTTTAGCAGACTTTTTAACAGGCCTTATATCTCCACAACTTTTCTATGCAACAGGAAAAACTATTGCAAATTCATTAAATACTGCAATTACTGCATCGCTTAGTTTTACAGACAACTTTGATTTTGACGATCTTGGGTTGTCCATTGCGTATGGAATAAACGGATTTTTCCAAAACTTTGATTTTAAGAAGTTTGCAAAGGCTATCAATGGTTGGGTAGATGGAATCGAAGATACAATATTTACTGCCTTAAAAAATATATCATGGTCGGATGTATTAAAAGGTGGTGTTGATTTCCTTACCGAATTAGACCTTGATACGGTTGTAATTGCCATCGGTGCTTTTAAATGGATGCATGGCGGTAAAGAGATTGCCACAGGCGTGTTAAAGAATTTGCTTGCAAAGGAAATATCAACAGGAATTGGCGATAAAACCATTCCTCTTAGTAAAGCTATTTCTATCTCAATCACAACCGCAGTAGTTGGATTTAAGATTGGAAATTGGTTATACGAAAATACATCGTTCAGTAAGTTTGCAGATGCAGTTGCAAAGTGGCTTGTAGACAAAGAGGGGAATGTAAACATTGCAAGGGCGATTGGTCTTACGATTGCTTCTCTTGGCGTTTCGATTACTGCTGTCAATCTTACATCGGCTGCAAAAAATGCAATCACAAATGCGGTAGTTACTCATTTCGCATCTTCTTCCGTAGGAAATGCGGCAGGTGGTGGTTTGCTTAGCGGAATGGCGGCTTACTTTAAAACAGGTGCCGCAACGGCTTCTTTGGGGCAAATAGGAATTGCCATTGCTGCAGGTCTTGGACTTGGAGAATTGATCGGAAAACAAGTAAATACAGGTCTTGCATCTCTTGCAGAATCACTAGGAGACAGCGAACTAGCTTCATATTATAAAGAATATGATACTCCGTTTAAAGCACTTGCCGGATTATATCAGACACTAAAAGAAGGAGAAACTGATTGGGCAACAGAAATCGAAAGCAGAAAAAAAGCGATAGAAAATGCTAACGAACAAATCGAAAAATTGCCACCATCAGTCCAAAGAGTGTGGAAGACAGTAGCTCAAGGAGAGAAGCCACTCAAAAAGACAGGGAAAACAGGAAGCGATACATTTGAACATTTGAGCGAAGCAATCGAAAAGGCTTCATGGAAGATGACTGAAAAATTCAGCGGATTTTTAAAATTGATTCCTGGATATGTGGAACAAACGGGGAAAGATGCCGATGCAAAGACTAAAAACGGATTAGCCAATGTTGGAGCTTCTGTTGCAAATGGGAAAAATCAAATAACGTCGCTTGTTAAGCAGACTAAAAATAGTGTAGTTTCCGACTACAACAACATGAACAACAGCGCATCTAACAGTGTCAAAAATATGTCACAGAATACGACATCAAGCGTGCAAGGAATGGCTGGTTCAGTTGTGACAAGTATTCAAGGGATGGCAGGAAATTCTACAACCAATTTTTCTGTTATGAGTAAAAATGCTACAAGCTCAGCTAATGGTATGTCGTTGTCTGTGCTTAATGCTTTAACAGGAATGAAGAACAGTTCTGGCACAACTCTTAATGGTATGGCGTCCGATATGGCACAGAAATTTGCCAAGATGCAAGCAGATTCATCAAGCGGTGGTAAGAATATTACTAACGCATTTGTTGGCGCTTTAAGCGGACTTCGTGGCGGAGCAAATAATCAATGGGGCGGTGTTGAATCCGATACAAGAAAACATACAAAGAATACGAGCGGAATAATTCAACGTGAGAATTGGAATCCGATCGGAGCGAACCTTGTCAACGGACTTAGAATCGGCTTAACAAACAAATGGAATAGCACAGGACCATCCGGACTTGTCGGCGGTATCGTGTCTCTTGCAAGAGGATTGACATCCGCATTAAAACGTGCGTTTGGTATTCATTCTCCGTCTCGATTATGGAATAAAGAAATCGGTCAATTCTTGCCACCCGGCATCGGATTGGGTATGGAAAGTGCCATGCCTAAGTTGTTAAGTGATGCAAGCGGAATGGCTACGGATTTGACATCTGCATTCAACACATCCTTGCAGTTTACAGACCCATTGCAAGATTTAGCTGATATGTCAGCGGATATTGCATCATCAATCAATACAGATGTGGCAACAAGCACATCGACAGTTATTGACACAGGGCGGATGTCAACAGACATTGCAAGTGGCATCGTGGATGGAATGTCGATGTCGCAAGCAGATCAAAACCGGTTATTACGCGAACAGAACGACTTGCTTAGACAACTTCTCGCAAAAGATACAGGAATATCATCGAATGATATTTTTGAAAGTGTGAAGCGGTCAAATAGGCAAGCGTACAACAGAACAGGAACTAATCCGTTGATGTACTAAAAATATACAGGGTAGACACATGATCGTGTCTGCCCTTTTTATGTGAGGTGGTTTACTTGGCGTATAAAGGTTACTTAATTAAAATTGGCAGTTATATTTTCCCACTATCCATGATTAAGGCGGAAAGCTACAAGGCAACGAATTACGGACAAGACTTGGATTCGACACGTGATGTAAATGGAATTTTACATAGAACGGCTTTGGAAAATACTGCACCGAAAGTTGAATTTGAGACACGAAATATGCTTGATAATACGCAGATGTCAAGCATATTTGCGAACATTCAAGCCAACTATACAAATGCAGTTGAGAAGAAAGCAAGTGTTGAAGTTTATGTGCCTGAATTGAATAAGTATGTGACAAGTGATATGTACATGGCTGATTTTGAACCGACTATGTACTTTGCTGATGAAAAGGAAATCAAGTATCTATCAACAAGAATGGCATGGATTTCTTATGGAGTAAAAACAGTATGATTAAGATTTCGGAAGAGATTAAAAAATTATATATCGAAGATAGCACACCGATCGAATTGGAAGTGAGATTTAAGGATAATGCATTTCCGACGATTGAGGGCTCTGATGTGCTGTCGGAACAAATGACATTGCACGAATCTATCTGCGAAGAAGAACAGTTGAAATTCGGCGGTTGTAATGCATCCAGCTTTGAATTGACGGTATTCAATCTGAATAGTGGAATTAAAGGATATGAAATCGAGCCGGTACTTATCACAAACAAAACGGAGATTCCGCTGGGCGTGTTCTACGTGGAAACGATTGAGAAATATGCTGGCAAAGACTATAAGAAACTGACCGCATACGATAAAATGCGGTATTTCGATGTTGATGTTAAAGATTGGTATGACAGCCTTACATTTCCTATCAGCGTTAAGAATTTTAGGGATAGCCTTTGTAAACATGTCGGCGTGGAGCAGAACGAAGTCACGTTGATTGCAGACAATATTATGATTACAAAAGAACTTGATTCATCAAACGGAATCAACGGACTTTCTCTGATGAAACAGATATGTGAAATTAGCGGTGTGTTTGGTCGGATGGATAGATATGACAAGTTTGATTATCTGTCACTTGAATCTTCTATGTTGTTGCCGGCTGATGATTTATTCCCTGCAAACGACTTATACCCATCTGCCGGAAGTGGAAGCAGCGAAAATTCATTCAATATTCCTACGTCGCTTATGTATGAGCATCCGTTGGTCGAAGATTTCTTTACTTCAAATATTGATGGTGTAATAATCGTTGATTCAGAGGGCGCACAGGTATTGACAGAGTACAATCAAAATCCTTATTACGTGCAAGATAACTTCGTGATTATGGGGCAGACACACGAAACGATTTCAGCACTTTCGAATGCGTTGTTGAGTAAGATTTCGTCTATATCTTACCGACCAATCAATTCATCAAAGATAAAGGGACAACCATACGTTGAATGTGGAGATTTTATCAGCGGTGAAGTAAACGGATATGGTTTTGAAGCATACGTTTTTCAACGTGATTTAACCGGAATCAAGGCACTTCGAGATTCTTATATCTGTAAAGGTAAAGAAATGCTTGAAAACGATATGAACGGTGTAACCGCACAACTTCAACGCCTAAACAAGACAACAGAAAGAGTTAAGACATCTGTGCAAGTCACAGAGAAAGGTTTGGAATCGGAAGTTAAGCGTGCAACGGACGCAGAAAACGAACTGTCTACAAGAATTGAACAAACTGAACAGCAAATTGTCTTACGCGTGGATTCTGCAACAGGCAAAATTGTTCAAGTATCGCTTATCGGAGATACAGGTAGTGGAACGGAATTTAAGGTTGACGCAGATAATATAAATCTGTATGCAAGCGACGTAATCAATCTTCTGTCCGGCGGAATAATAAATCTTACAGGCAAGAATATTGCTATAACCTCTGACAATTTTAGCGTGACTAAAGAAGGAAAAATGACTTGCAATGACGCAAACATCGAAGGCGACATCAATGCAAAAACATTTAAGAGTGAATTTTATTACAATGGACAAAAGTATTCAGAAATGAGATTGTCAGCAGAAGCATATGAAGATAATGTCGGTTATTTAATTATGCAGGAGCTAATATCTATTCTTGGAGCAAAATTAAGGCACACGATAATTACACCGACGAGCGTTGGAGTATATGAAGATGGATACCCAAAAACCGGAGATTATGCTATATTGGAAACGGCTGGTTTCTTTACGAACGGAACTGCATATTTGGGATCTTCGCCGGTTATTTCCTCAGACAAAAGCATCAAGATAAATATTCAGTCACTAGACACAAAAAATTCTAGTGACTTTATTTATTCCTTGAATCCTGTTGAATATAAGTACAAAGATGGCACATCCAATCGCCTGCATCACGGATTTATCGCACAGGAGCTTCACGATTCTATGCAGAGCGATTGGGGAGTTTACTGTGATGCAAATATTGACACAGGGAAAAAGGGAGGTAAGGCAATTCGATATGAGGAACTGATCGCTGACCTTGTAGCAACGGTGCAATCGCAAAACGAAAGAATTTCAGAGTTAGAGAAGAAGTTAGGAGGTAGATAGCTATGTCACAAGGATGGAGTAAGATATTCAATAGAATAAATTGGTTGAATCGACCAAGCACAAACACACCATTGAACGCAACAAACCTAAATGCTGGTGATAGTGCAATCGACAAGCTAGATGATAGAATAATAACGCTTGACACCGTTAAGGCAGATATGCAAGTCGTAAATGACATGGTTGCAGATGTGTCATTAAATAGCAATACAGGCGTTATTACTGTAACGTACAAGAACGGTTCACACGTAGATTATGATACAAACCTAGAAAAAATTGCTGTGAATTTTTCGTACGATTATGTAAATCAGAGACTTGTTCTTACGTTATCAGATGGTTCTAAACAATATGTAGATATGTCTGCGCTTATTACACAATACGAGTTCGAGGATTCTGCGACAATCGCATTTTCGATTAACGATAAAACAGGAGCCATTTCTGCATTTATTAAGAATGGTTCAATTACTGATGCGATGCTTGAAACAGGCTATCTTGCTAAGATAACAGAACAGGCAGCCAAAGCGACAAACATGGCAAATTCAGCAACGACAAGTAGTAATTCTGCATACGACAATGCTAAGTTATCACAATCATACGCTATCGGCGGTTCAGGTGTTCGTGATGGCGAAGATACCGATAACTCTAAATATTACAGTGAACAGGCAAGCAAGAGTGCATCTGCATCTGCTAATTCGGCTAGTACTGCAAGCACTAAGGCGAGTGAAGCGGCATCAAGTGCATCATCAGCAAGTGCATCTGCAACAAAATCTGCAACGTCAGAGAGCAATGCAAGCAAGAGTGCATCATCCGCAGCTGAAAGCATGTCAACAGCAGGCACAAAGGCAAGTGAAGCCGCACAAAGTGCGACATCGGCAGTCAATAGCGCTTCCACAGCCACATCTAAAGCGTCAGCGGCATCCACAAGTGCATCTAACGCCGCTACTTCCGAATCCAACGCAAAGAAGTATTATGAACAAACAAAAGCTATCTCTGAATCATTCAGCGGAGCATTGCGACCGATGGGAACTGTCACATTTGCAAATCTTCCGGCGGTTAGTTCTGCAAGCGCCGGCGATATGTATAATATATCAGATGAGTTTGTAACAACTTCTGATTTTGTTGAGGGTGCAGGAATCACAGAACCGGCAGGAAGCAATGTGTATAAGACAGGAGCCGGTAAATGGGATGTTTTGGCAGGAAGCCCTGTAACAGGTGTTAAGGGAGCAAATGAAACTAATTTTAGACGTGGAAATGTAAATATCACATGCGAAAATATCGGAGCTTTAGAGGCCAATGGTGACAGCGAATCCAATGTTACAACATTCACATCGAACGATTCAACAACAGGCGATTCTACGGCACCTGCATTGCTGACAAGCGGAGAGACACACGCTTCGATTTTTAGCAAAGTGTCTACTATCTTCAAAAATGTAAGATGGTTACTGTCGAAGATGGGAACAACAGATATATCAACGCTTGGCGACGGTACTGTGACAGGTGCGCTAAGTACATTAAACTCGAATATGAATAACATTATATTATCATATCCATCAATGGATATAGTATCATTAATAACGAATTATGTAACAAATGATAATCTGCCCTTATATTCACTTCGAGTATTCATTTTAGTGTCTTCACAAGGAACATATCAAGCAATAATATGCAGAAGTAATACTACATGGTTTAGCGGAATCATAATTCCTGCGACATCTCAAGAATCTAACAAGTGGGTATTCAACGCAATCATAGGATCGCCTGGAACATACTCATTGTTTTAGCCTTATTAGCGAAACATTAAAACATGAGTAATAAATAACTTTTGCTTATTGCTTTTGTTGGTGATTGTTAATGTGCCTGTATTAAAAGTAGTATTAAACGATCCGCCCCACTCAGTATCGGATGTCATATATTTGATAGTTCCTCCAACAAGTGGAATTTTAACACTCTGTCTATAACTGCCATATCCAAAAAACATAATTTCACAAAATTGATATGACGTACTTATACCATAATCGAAACTGGCTGAACTCAATGGTTCAATCGTTACGGCTTGATTTCCGATTCTTGTAGATTTTATTGCCATAATATTTAAGTAGCATAACGATATATAGCCTAATGGATTTATATATTTTTTTAGACCTAATGGAATATGTAGGTCTTGTTTTGATGTTTATTTTTAGGAGGTAAATAACCATGAACATTATTGAAACAAACTTAAAATTCGGAACTTTATCAAAGAGATCAAGCACAAAGAGAATTATTCTTCATCATGCAGCAATGAATGGCTCTGTTGAAGCTGTTCACAACGTACACAGAGCTAAAGGATGGTCTGGAATCGGATATCACTTTTATGTTCGCAAGGATGGTTCAATTTATCGTGGGCGACCTGAATACGCAATCGGCGCACACGCTTCCGGTTCTAACTATAATTCAATCGGAATTTGTGCAGAAGGAAACTTCGAGAATGAAACAATGTCAGATGCACAGAAAAATTCGATTAAGGAGCTTGTCGCTTACTTAAAGAACAAATACAAAATCAAGACAGTGGTTAGACACAGGGATGTCGGTTCAACAGCATGTCCGGGCAAGAATTATCCATTTGACTATATTACAAATGGTTATGTTTCTGCCGACGAAAACAAGCCGGAGAATAAACCGATTCCTAACGTTCCTGGAAAAGATGCGATCGTGCGTAACGGACAGACGCACGCTAATAATTTTGCCGGTGCTAACATTGCAGTCGACGGAATACGCGGAACTAACACAATTAAAGCCGGAATCAAGGTTTTGCAGACAGCAATCAATCTTGATTACAAGAAAAGAATTGCTGTTGATGGAATATGGGGTAATGGTTCTAAGACAGCTCTTGGAAGTCATTATGTCAAGCGCGGAGAGAAACAGTACATGGTAACTGCGGTTCAAATTCTGTTGATGCTTAAAGGATATGTTTGTCAACTTGAATGTCCGGGTATATTCGGTTCTAACCTTGAATCTGCTGTAAAACAGTATCAGAGAGACTATCAGCTTACGGTTGATGGAATTGTTGGATATAACACATTTATGTCTCTTATTCACTAAGTCAATAGATGTCGAACTTTGTCGGACGATTCTGATAGAAATATCGGAGATATAGTGTTATTATAAAGATGTTCCCAATAGGGAACCCCCAGAGTCCCCAAAATTCTGGCTTGGGCGGTAGACAAGTGCTATCGCCCTATATTTATCACATTCTCCCCTTAAATATTGACACAAAAGAACGTGTGTTCTATAATAGGCATATGGATTTGCAAATTATGTGTTAGGGGGTTATGACGTGGAAGAGAAGAGACAGAAGTTGTGCGACATGATGTCACGCATTACAAATGAGAAATTGATGGACTACTTGATTAGGTTTATTGAGTTAGCCATCAAAGAGTGGAATTGAGAAAAG
>ENA-UEQY01000298-UEQY01000298.1-human-gut-metagenome-genome-assembly--contig:-NODE-298-length-29892-cov-13.127318_pt1 | contig 29892 bp, 27 predicted proteins | sample MGYA00242949_ERZ507949 | MGnify/ENA primary metagenome ERZ507949 (study PRJEB26167, sample SAMN06115403) | human gut metagenome | host: Homo sapiens | place: China:Jiangsu | collected 2016-07-06... | reverse complement strand
TTTTCCAGCTTTTCGCTCAGATGCTCATACATCCGCCTTTGCAGCTTTTTCTGAATGGTCATCCGCAGCTTTCGGATATTCCGGTCGGACTGCCCGCGGAGGGTAGCAAGCCGTGCGGTGCTGTATTGCTTGACAAACAGGTAGTACAGCACCTCCTTCTGCTCATCACTGAGGGTGAAAAAGAGCTTGGAGAGAAAACTGTTTGCTGTCAGCTCATGCAGCTCGTAGGGACAGGAGAAGATGATGTCAAGAAAATTTCCCTGACAGAGCTGACGGAACCTCGGCAGATTCATCCAGAGGGGAGCAATCTTCGGATCAGGCACAGCCTGAAACTCCAACGGAACATCCCCGCGCAGGTTTTCGTGGTCACGCTCTCGGCGTTCCCGATTTCTGTCCAGCTTGTTCCACTCGTCTACCACAGTCAGAAAATCGGATTCCGTCCGGGCTGCTTCCTCCAGCCGCCGCAGAGCCTCTGCACGAATTTCCCGCTTGAGCCGTTTTTCGCTGGTGGGTGCGGCTTCCTCTTCCTCGTCCTCCAGCTCGGCATGATAGTCTCTGGGATGCTCGTCCTGCTCCAGCTCGCTTTCCAGCTCCAGCGTGCGTTCCTCTGCAAGCGCTTCCTCCAGTGTCTCGTCCTCCGGCGCACCGTCAGAGGAATCCTCCCAATCGGCAAAGCCGTCCGCATCCATTTCAAGGCCGGTTTTCTCTATTTGCTCCTCGGCATCTTTTTCCTCCTCGGAAAAATCATCATCCCACAGCAGTTCATCCTCCCATGGCTCCACGACAGCTTCACCTCCCCGAAAAAATATTTTTCTTTTTTTCAAAAACAGTTCCGATTTACACCCCGTATTTCTCCTATTAGTAGAGGAAGTAATCTCAGCACAAGTTACACGGGTTACTTTCCGAGCCATCAGCAAAGAAAAGGAGGATATGGAGCATGGAAAACCAACAGAAAGCCACGGTTAGCTTACAGCCAACGGAACCGGACTTATTATACCAAAAACCAACCAATCACGCAAGGAGGACGCCTATGGAGCAGAACAAGCGAGAACAGTTTATCATCCGTCGCATCGGCGGTACCACCTACAAGGTCAGGGTCGCATTCAGCGAGACGGCAGTGGAAACCATGGAGGAAAAGATTCTGCGGATGATCCGCAATGAAGGGGTTACAAATGTCGGCACTTATGATATAATGGAAGCACCACAAATGAGCCGTCAGTCTGAAAGGAGCGCCGAATGCGCATGAAACAGACTGAGAAAAAAATCACCGCTCTGTATGAGCGGCTGAGCCGTGACGATGACAATGCTGGCGACAGCAACTCCATCGTCAATCAGAAAAAGTACCTCGAAAGCTACGCTCAGCAGAGAGGCTACACCAACTGCCGCCATTACACCGATGATGGATGGAGCGGCGGCAATTTCGAGCGGCCTGCATGGAAGCAGCTGGTGGCGGACATTGAGGCCGGAAAGGTTGCTCATGTGATCGTCAAGGACATGAGCCGGGCAGGGCGTGACTATCTGCAAACCGGCTTTTGCACGGAGGTGTTCTTCCGTCAGCACGGCGTCCACTTTGTGGCGATTGCCAACGGCGTGGACAGTGATGACCAGAACAGCAATGAATTTGCGCCCTTCCTCAATATCATGAACGAGTGGTATCTTCGTGACCTGAGACGCAAGCAGAAAACCGCCATTCGTGTCAAAGGGGAATCCGGCAAGCCTACCACCAACTGCGCTATCTATGGCTACAGGAAAGACCCGGAAAACAAATACCACTGGCTGATCGACGAGGAAGCGGCTGCCGTGGTGCGGCGTATCTTCCAACTGACCATCGAGGGCAAAGGTCCCTATGACATCGCCCGCATCCTGTTTGACGATAAGATCGACACGCCTGCGGTCTACTTCGGCAAGCAGAACAAGGGCGTGTGGAAAAACAAGAAGGAGTTCCCCAACCCCTATAACTGGAGCGGCTACATCGTCGGGCAGATTCTCTCCAAGCCGGAGTATATGGGGCATACGGTGAATTTCCGTTCTCACAAGCAGTCCTACAAAGATAAAAATGCCGTAATAAATCCCAAGGTTTGGGGTTACTTAGAGGTTTTTTGAGGTTACCGAGTTGCTTTCAGGTTACTAATGAGGTTACTAGGAGAGTATTTCGTAAATCGAAGATGCAGCATAAAGAAAGACGCATTCTTTCGAATGCGTCCTTCTTTATGCCAAAATAGAAAGGGAAAGGCCGTCAGCCTTTCCCTTTTTTTGCTTTAACGGCAATATTTTTCAATATAAGCGTTCTGGCACTTGATGATGATCTTGATGGCTTCCTCGCGGCCGAGGACGTCGCTGACGACGGTCTCCTTGCCCTCCAGGCCCTTGTAGACGCGGAAGAAGTGGCGGATTTCGCTTGCCACATGGTTCGGCAGCTCCGAGATGTCCTGATAGGTGTTGTAGGTCGGATCCTGGAAGGGAATGGCAATGATCTTTTCATCGAGACTGCCGCTGTCCTCCATCGAAATAACGCCGATGGGGTAGCACTCCACGAGGCTCAGCGGGCGGATGCATTCAGAGCAGAGAACCAGAACGTCCAGCGGGTCGCCGTCGTCCGCCCAGGTGCGGGGGATGAAGCCGTAGTTGGCGGGATAGTGAGTCGAGGTGTAGAGAATTCGGTCGAGACGCAGCGCGCCGGTCTCTTTATCCATCTCGTACTTGTTTTTCGAGCCCTTCTCGATCTCAATGACCGCGAAAAAGTCCTCAGGGCGCACGCGCGCCGGTGCAATATCATGCCAAAGATTCATAATAGTTCTCCCTTCGTGAGAAATGGTATTGAGAAAACGCGCAGAAGTACGCTTCTGCGCGCTTTCGCTGACGGAAATTATTTGCTCAGTGCCTCGTCGATGCTCTTCGCGCCGAGCTTGCCGGCGCCCATGGCGAGGATGACGGTGGCAGCGCCCGTGACGGCGTCGCCGCCGGCGTAGACGTTCTGGTGAGAGGTAAGACCGGCCTCGTTGACAACGATGCCGCCCTTGCGGTTGACCTCAAGACCAGGGGTGGTGTTCTTGATGAGCGGGTTCGGCGTGGTGCCGAGCGACATGATGACGCAGTCGACCGGCAGATCGTGTTCGCTGCCGACCTTTTCGATCGGGCGGCGGCGGCCGGAGGCGTCAGGCTCGCCCAGCTCCATCTCCACGCAGGTCATGGAGGAGACATAGCCCTTCTCGTCGCCGTTGATCTTGACGGGGTTATTGAGCGTCTTGAAGACGATGCCCTCTTCGATGGCATGCTCGACCTCTTCGTGACGGGCGGGGAGCTCTTCCATGCCGCGGCGGTAGACGACGTACACGTCAGCGCCCAGACGCTTGGAGCAGCGCGCGGCGTCCATGGCGACGTTGCCGCCGCCGACGACGGCGACTTTCTTGCCCTGAAGCGGCATGATGGGCGTGTCGGAGCCGTCCTTATAAGCCTTCATCAGGTTGATACGGGTCAGGAACTCGTTGGCGGAGTAAACGCCGCAGAGGTTCTCGCCGGGGATGTGCATGAACATCGGGAGACCCGCGCCGGAGCCGATGAACACGGCCTCGAAGCCGTACTCGCTCATCAACTCGTCGATGGACACGACGCGGCCGATGACCATGTTCGTCTCGACCTTGACACCGAGGGCCTTCAGGCCGTCGACTTCCTTCTGCACGATGGCCTTGGGAAGTCTGAACTCGGGGATGCCGTAGACCAGCACGCCGCCGGCGAGGTGGAGCGCTTCAAAAACGGTGACGTCATAGCCCTTCTTGGCAAGGTCACCCGCGCAGGTGAGACCGCTGGGGCCGGAACCGATGACCGCGACCTTGTGGCCGTTGGGCGCGGGCTTGGCGGGCGCTTCCTGGACATTGGCATTGTGCCAGTCGGCGACAAAGCGCTCGAGGCGGCCGATGCCGACAGGCTCGCCCTTGATGCCGCGGATGCACTTCGATTCGCACTGCGTCTCCTGCGGGCAGACGCGGCCGCAGACGGCGGGGAGGGAAGAGGTCTCATGAATGACCTGATAGGCGCCCTCGTAGTCCTTTTCGGTGATCTTCTTGATGAATTCGGGGATCTTGACCTGCACCGGGCAGCCGGAGACGCAGGGATGGTTCTTGCAGTTTAAGCAGCGGGCCGCTTCGTCGAGCGCCTGCTCCTCGGTATAGCCGAGCGCGACCTCCAGGAAGTTCTTGTTGCGGACGTTGGGCTCCTGCGAGGGCATTTCGTTCTTCTTCAGACTCATGTTAGGCATATTACTGAACCTCCTTGCTGAACAGGTTGCAGGTCTCTTCGTATTTGTGGCGCTCCCAGTCGAAGTACATCTTGCCGCGCTTGAGACTCTCGTCCCAGTCGACCTTGTGACCGTCGAAGTCCGGGCCGTCGACGCAGGCGAACTTCGTCTCGCCGCCGACGGTGAGGCGGCAGCCGCCGCACATGCCGGTGCCGTCGACCACGATCGGGCTCATGGAAACGGTGGTGGGGATGCCGTAGGGCTCGGTGGTCTTGGACACGAATTTCATCATGATGGCAGGGCCGATGGCGAAGATCTCGTCATACTGGTTGCCCGCGTCGATGAGCTCCTTGAGCGCATCGGTGACAAGACCCTTCTCGCCGTAAGAGCCGTCGTCCGTCATCAGCTTCAAAACGCTGGACGCCGCGCGGAACTTGTCCTCAAGAATGACGAGGTCCTTATTCTTGAAGCCGACGACCGCGTGGACTTCCGCGCCGCAGTCGTGGAACTTCTTCAAAACGGGGTAAGCGATGGCGCAGCCGACGCCGCCGCCCACGACGCAGACCTTCTTCTTGCCTTCGGTCTCGGTCGGGCGGCCCAGCGGGCCGACAAAGTCCTGAATGTACTCGCCCTCGGCTTTATGTCTGAGCTTTTCGGTGGTGGCGCCGATCGTCTGCACGATGATGGTGACGGTGCCCTTCTCACGGTCGAAGTCGTGGATGGTGATGGGAATGCGTTCACCGTTTTCATCGACGCGCAGGATGATGAACTGGCCGGGCTCGGCCTTCTTTGCCACCATCGGCGCCTCGATCTCGTAGAGGGTCACGGTGGGCTTGAGCGCTTCTTTCTTCACGATGCGATACATGAATGATTCTCCTTTTTGTTGAGATTCAGCGCCGTGCCGTCCGGGGAGAACGGCAGGCGGGATTCCTGGACGCAGCGCCGGGAATATGGAATGATGCTATATTTATATCATGAAAGTTTTCTTGCGTCAATGAATATCGAAATTCTGACGATGCAGGAAAACTTGCATTTACGAAAAATACTTGCAAAAAACTAAAGCAGCGTCACGCTGCGGCCCTCGGTGCTGATGAGGTCCTCCTCGCGCATTTTGCGCATCTCGCGCATCATGGCGCTGCGGTCGGCGCTGATGTAGTCGGCAAGCATGCTGAGGGAAAACGGCAGGGGGAACGTCCGGCTGCCGTGCTCGTCGGCGAGCTGCTCGAAAAAGCACAGCAGCTTTTCGCGGATGGAGCGGCAGGCGAGCACCTCAATCCGGCGGCTCAGATGCAGAGACTTTTTCGAGAGCAGTTGGAAGAGGTTCGTTACGACCTGACTGTGGCAGGCGCAGGCGTTTTCGCAGCGCTTTGTGATCTGGTCATAGCGCATGAAGATGACGCGGCAGTCCTCGCGGCACTCGATGAGTGCGCTGCCGTCGCGAAAGCCGGTGAACGCCAGCTCCTCGCCAAAGACGCTGCCCTCGTCCATGCTTTCAAGCACGGTGCGGTTGCCGTCGGCGTGCAGGCGCAGAAGCGCCGCGCTGCCCGAGAGCAGCACGCCGATCATATCCTGCTGCTGCCCGCAGGTGAGGATGGTCTGTCCTGCGCTGAAGCGCTGCTCATACGCGCTGAAGCAGCGCAGCATATTTTCGCACGATGCTTCGTCCACGCCTGTAAACAGCGCGGAATCGCGGCAATCCATCGCTCTCCCTCCCGTAAGGCCTGCTGCTTTACCGGTGCAGCGCAGCCGTTGACCTATTGCATTATCATATACCAGAGAGGAAAAAAAGTAAATGACAATTTCGCGAAAAAATCGGGTAAAAAATCGAGCGATCCCTGTAAAAAAGCATCCGCCTTATTTGGCGGATGCTTTGTCCTTGGCTTTGCGCGCATAGTCGTAAAACACCTGCGCGATGGGCGACAAAATGCTGTTTTTATGCTTGACGATATAGAGCTGGCGGCGGAAGCGCGAGTCGGGGAAGGGGAAGGCGAGAAGCTTTCCGAACTGAACATAGTCCTGCGCGGCGCTCTGCGCGATGAGACCGACGCCGAGACCCTCGCTGACCATCTGCTTGACGCTCTCGGTCGAGCGGATCTCGACCGCGGTGCGCAGCTGGGCGATGTCGACGCCGAGCTCATTTAAGAGTTCCTTGCCCGCCTGATACGTGCCGCTGCCCTTTTCACGGCTGATGAACGTCTCTTCCTTGAGCTGCTCGATGGGGAAGGGCTTGCCCGCAAAGGCCTGATACTTTTCGGTGTTCGGCGCGATGAGCACCATCGGGTCGTTGGCAAAATCCTGATAGACGCATTTGTGGCTCGCCACCATCGTGCCGCAGAAGCCGATCTCTACGCTGCGCGTGGCGACGAGCTCCACGACCTTGGGACTGTCCTCCATCTGGATATTGAAGGTGATGTCCGGATAGCGGGCGCGGAAGTCCTGCAAAAGGTGCGGCAGATAATACTGGCTCGGCACCGTGGAGGCCGCGATGGAGATCGTACCCTTCATCTCCTGCGAGAAGTTGCGCAGCGCGATGGCTGCGTTCTCGCGCACCTGCAGGATCTCCTTGGCGTATTTGTAGAGGAGCTTGCCCGCGTCGGAGGGGTAGGTCTCCTTCGTGGTGCGGACGATGAGCTTGATATTCAGTTTTCTCTCCAGTGCGGAGACGTGCGAGCTGATGGTCGGCTGCGTCAGGTGCAGCAGCTCCGCGGCGCGGGAAAAGCTGCAGTTTTCCACCACGTAGACGAACGCTTCGAGCTCTTTGATATCCATATCAATGTCCATGAAGTTCCCCCGTCAGACCGGCAAAAGCAAAATGTTTTGCGTTGATAGTGCGTTGAATGCTTATTTTTTAACAGTATACACAGTTTAGCGCCGTTTGTCCAGAGAGGGAAACGGCATTTTGCAGGATTTTATGCATTTTTTGCCCGTGCGATGCACCGCGCGGGCAAAAAATGACGACTTACTGCTTGTCCTGCGCCAGCGCCTCGCCCAGCGCGATGGCGAGCTGATCGGGGCAGGAGGTATTCTTGAAGCCGCAGCGGATGCCGCGCATGCGCGCGATGGCATCCTCGGCCTTCATGCCTTCGACCAGGCGCGAAATGCCCTGAAGGTTGCCGTTGCAGCCGCCGATGACCTCTACGCTCTTGATGGTGTGGTCGTCGTTCAGCTCAATGTGCATTTCCTTGGAGCAAACGCCCTTGGTGCGGTAGTTATAAGTCATTTCTATCTCTCCTTTTCTGATAGTCCGCGCCAATCATAGCACATTCGCCCTGCGTTCGCAAGGGATGCACCGAAAAAGGAAAGAAAAAGAAGATGCGGCAATTCGGGGTGGTATTCCGCGAACAAGCGTGCTATAATTATCCTGTTAGAATATTGCCATTACAGAACAAAACGCAAAAGGAGTTGTTTTTTATGTCAGTTTTGACCGCCGTTGTTCTCGGCCTTGTGCAGGGGATCGCGGAATTTTTACCGATCTCGTCCTCCGGCCATCTCGCCATCGCGGAGCATTTACTAAGCATCCAGGGCGCGAGCAACGTGCCCGACTTTTTCGACGTGCTGCTCCACCTCGGCACGCTCGTGGCGGTGTTTGCCGCTTACTGGGATGATATCCGCGATATGATCGTGGAGTTTTTCACCGGCATCGGCGACCTTGCCCATCATCGCACGCCGAACCCCGTGCCGCCTGCGCGCCGCCTTATTCTGCTCATCATTGTGGGCACGCTGCCGCTTTTCGTCATGGTGCCGTTTCGCCGTTTTTTCACGGAGCTGGGTGATAATATGTACTTTATCGGCGGCGCACTGATCGTCACGGGCATCCTGCTCTTTGTGAGCGACCGTGTGCGCCATGGACGCAAGACCGAAAAGACCGCCACGCTGCTCGACGCGCTGCTTGTCGGTATCGGTCAGGCCATCGCGCTGTGCCCGGGCATTTCCCGCTCCGGCATGACGATCACGGCGGGCTGCTTCACGGGCTTTGAGCGCAAGTTTGCCGTGCGCTTTGCATTCCTGCTCTCCATCCCCGCGGTGTTGGGGGCGAACATCCTGACACTCAAAGACGCGATCGACGCGGGCATCGACTTCTCCAGCGTGCCCGTGTACCTCGTCGGTGTCGTCGTCGCGGCGGTGTCGGGCTATGCGAGCATCCGCCTGCTGCGCTATGTTGCCGACAAGGGCCGTTTCGGCGCGTTTGCCTATTACTGCTGGGCCGCCGGCGTGCTGACGCTGGTGCTCATGATCCTGCACTAATTTTTGATTCTGAGGTGAATCATGGCACAACAGAAGAAAAAAACCACCACAACGAAAAAGAAAACGACGGGTTCGTCCCGCTCCTCGTCTTCCGGCAAGCGCACGGCGAAGAAGAATCAAAAGCGCCCCATCCGCCGCGAGGTCGCGGGCGCGATCCTGCTGGTGCTGGCGCTGTGCCTGGGCTTTAGCTATTTCCAGTCGGGCGCGTGGCTGCTCGATCAGCCGGCGAAGCTGTGCCGGTCGCTCTTTGGCTGGGGCTATTACCTCGTCGCGCCCGCGCTGCTGCTGGGGAGCTATATCCTGCTCTTCCACCGTGGGCGGAACGTCGCGTCCTGCCTTGTCGGCACGGCGCTGCTGCCGGTCGTGTTCGGCGCGATCATGCACATCGCCCTCTGCAAGGAGGAGTATGTCAACATGGATGGCATCTTGAAGCTTCTGTGGACGAGCGGCAACGCGCTCGAGTCCGGCGGCGCGGTGTCTGCATCGCTTGCGATCATGCTGGTGCTGCTGGTGAAAAAGGTGCTGGCGATGGTCCTGCTCGTCGTGCTGTTCGTCGCGTTTTTGATGATGGCGTTCCGCTTGACGCCTGCCGCCGTGATCGAGGCCGTTCGCTCGCACGAGCGCGTGCCCTATGAGCCAGTGGAGGAAGAGGACCTTCCGCCGCAGCACACCCATGTGCCGCGCCGCAGTGCGCCGGTCCATACGCCGGACGCCGCCATCGACATTCCGCTCGACGGCGAGGAGCGCGTCATCAAGAAAAATCCCACGGGCGGCTTCTTCCGCAAGAAGTCCGATAATATCAAGAGCCCCGACGAGCTGTTAGCGGGCGGAAGTGCCGCGGAGACAAAGATCGCTGCACCCGTTTCGCCTGCCGCCGCGCCGTCCGCACCCGTTAAGCCTGTGACGGTGGAGGCCGACGACTTCGACCTGCCGCCGTTTGATACAGCGCCGAGCGCGCCCGCGCCGGTCGTCCCGGCACCCGCACCTGTGATGCACACACCGTTTGCCGCGCCCACGCCGAGCGTGCAGAGCGCACCCGTCGCCGCAGCCGCAGCAGCAACGACGGTTCCCGCCGTGCTGACCGACAAGCAGGAGGACAAGCTCCGCCGCGCCGAGGTCGATGCCGCGCGCGAGGAGGTCACGCGCGAGATCGAGGGCAGCGACGTGCAGCCCCAGCCGCCTGCATATCAGTATCCGCCCATCACGCTCTTAAAAGAGGGCAGCGTGACGAACGCCGCTGAGGCGGGCGCGGAGCTGCGCAACAACTCCCGCCGCTTGGCGCAGACGCTCACGAGCTTCGGCGTGGACGCCCAGCCGGGCGATGTGGTGCGCGGCCCGTCGGTCACGCGCTATGAGTTCACGCTCAGTCAGGGCGTGAAGCTCTCGAAGATCACAAATTTGCAGGACGATATCGCCCTTGCGCTGGGCGCGAGCGGCGTGCGCATCGCGCCCATCCCCGACAAGATCTCCGTCGTGGGTGTCGAGGTGCCGAACAAGCTTGTTTCGCCCGTCAGCATCCGCACGGTGCTCGAATCCACGGAGTTCACCACCCATCCTTCCACCACGGCCTTCGCCGTCGGCAAGGACATCAGCGGCAAGAACATCGTCGGGAATATCTCGAAGCTTCCGCACGTGCTCATCGCCGGTACGACGGGCTCCGGTAAGTCCGTGTGCACGAACTCGCTGATCGTCTCGATGCTCTATAAGTCAACGCCCGAAGAGGTGCGCTTTATCATGGTCGACCCGAAGATGGTCGAGCTTGCGCCCTACAACGGCATCCCGCACCTGCTCATCCCCGTCGTCACCGACCCGAAAAAGGCTGCGGGCGCGCTGCAATGGGCCGTGTACGAGATGATGAAGCGCTACAAGATGTTCTCCGAGCACAACGTCAAGGACCTTGCCTCCTACAATAAGGTGGCAGAGACGGACGAAACGCTCAAAAAACTGCCGAGCGTCGTTGTCGTCATCGACGAGCTGGCCGACTTGATGCTCGTCGCGGCGAAGGAGGTCGAAGAGTCGATCTGCCGCGTAGCGCAGATGGGCCGCGCCGCGGGCATGCACCTGGTTATCGCGACGCAGCGTCCGTCCGCGGACGTCATCACGGGCCTGATGAAGGCCAACATCCCGAGCCGCATCGCGTTTGCGGTCGCCTCCGCGATGGAATCGCGCATCATCCTCGACACCGCGGGCGCGGAAAAGCTCGTGGGCCGCGGCGATATGCTCTATGCCCCGCTGGGCGAAGGCAAGCCCAAGCGCGTGCAGGGCTGCTTCATCTCGAGCGAGGAGATCGAGCGCGTGGTCAACTTCGTCAAGGAAAACGGCGAGACGGACTACGACGAATCCGTTATCGACAAGATCAACGCCGCCGTCGCCGAAAAGGAGAAGGGCAACGCCAAGGGAGGCGGCAATGCCGCGCCTGATCAGAACGCCGCCGACGATGTGGATGAGCTGCTCCCCGCCGCGATCGACGTGGTCATGGAGACGGGTCAGGCGTCCGTCTCGATGCTCCAGCGCCGCTTGAAGCTCGGCTATTCGCGCGCGGCGCGCATCGTCGACGAGATGGAGACGCGCGGCATCGTGGGCCCGTTCGAGGGCTCGAAGCCCCGCCAGCTGCTTATCACGAAAGAGCAGTGGCAGGAGCTCAAGATGAAGGGCGCCTACGGAGCAGCGCCACCGGAAGCGGAAGAGCTTCCGCCGCCGGACGAGGAAAACTGAACAAAGCGAAAGCACCGCAGATGAAATTCATCTGCGGTGCTTTTTTGCGCGTGTTTGGTTCCCCGCGCACAGGAGTCGCATAGACTGTCGGGGAAGAAGAAATGGGGGAGGAGATCGACATGGCCTATTCCGACAGGGAGCTGCTCGCGCGCCTCATCGAGTGCGAAGCGGGCGGCGAGGGCGAGAATGGGATGAAAGCCGTGGCGAGCGTCGTGATGAACCGTGTGCGCTCGACGGGCGGCGAATACGCGCGCGTGGGGCAGGGCAGTATCCGCAAAATCATCTTTCAGCCGGGGCAGTTCGTCTGCGCGAGCGAGACCGAGCGCGGCAGCTACAACCCGCAGAACATCTACAACATGCGCCCGACCGATATCCATTACGAGATCGCGGACTGGGCCATCGCGGGCAACCGATTGAACGGCCTTGGAACGGCGCTGTGGTTCTTTAACCCGTTTTCGCCCTCCTGCCGCGCGAATTTTCCTTCAAATGTGGGGACGTTCGTCATGCGTATCGGCGACCACTGTTTTTATAACCCCACCGCCGCGTATTACGACACCTGAGAAAAGCAAATCAGCAGCAACGGGAAAGGGAGAGGACGTTTTTATGATCCAGATGGGAAAAAGCATGCCGTGCCTTTATGAGCAGATGGCTGCCGTGCCCGCCATGGCGAGCGCGCAGCAGAGCGGCAACAGCAATAATAGCAGCAATAATAGCAGTAATAACAACAGTAACAACAACGTGAGCCAGAGCTATGAGGAAATGCTTGGAGGATCGTCGGGGGCGGGGGGCATGTCGCTCGTGCCGCAGGGCGGCGCGAGCGGGCAGTTCCAGCCCACGCCCGACGAGATCGAAGAGTCTCGGACGGTCGACAAGATGGCCTACAATTCGTGGAAGGGGATGCTCGCGCGCAACATCGGCCGCGCAGTCATCGTGAGCTTCCTCGTCGGTTCGCAGAACACGGTCGTGGCGGTCGGCACGCTACAGGAGGTCGGAAACGACTATATCACGCTGTTTCACCCCGGCCGCAGCGCCTACATCACCGCCGACATCTACTCCATCCGCTTCGTGGAGTTCCCGCAGGGGAACAACGTGATCACACTCAACTAAAAAGGGACGCTTTCGCGTCCCTTCATTTTTGCTTTTGCGTTCGCAGACGCAAAGAATTTTGATCGTCGATCGCCGCGACCAGCGCGTGGCGATCGACACCTCTCACTCCGCGCGTGTCGCAGCCGCCAGCGGCGGCAAGGCACAAAGCGGAGTGTGGCCTTTCTCAAAAAAGCGGCTTTACCGCTTTTTTGAAGTACTTAGAATCTTCTTCTCCGGCCGCGGTAGCCGCTGCCGGCTCTGCCGCGGCGGCGGTGGCCGTAGCGACGGCGGCGGGAGAACATCGTCACATAGACGACGAGCGCGACGATCAGCAGTACGACCACGATCAACAGAATGCGGACGAGCGGCTTTGCGAAAAAGTCAGACACCCTGCGCTGCGCCGTCAGGAACCACGAGGCCGATACATCGTTCAGCGCTAAGAGGTCCGTCTCGGCGTAGACCTTACCATTGTAGGAGAGCGTCAGCTTGCCGAGCACGTCGCCCGCGGAAACGGGCGCGTCGACCGTGTCGTTCGTGAGCGTCACGGTGCGCTCAAGCATGTCGGGCTCGACATTGTCGGGCAGCAGGCAGGAGATATCCTCTGCCGCGTGGGTCGAAACGTAGCTCGCCTCGCTCGAAAGCGCGACGGGCACCTCCTGCACAAGGTCAGAGGAGGAGAGAATGTCGCGGAGGACAAAGTTGTCAAAGCCCCAGTCGAACATGCGCGACGTTTCGGAGAAGCTGCGCGTCTGGATGGTCACACCGTCCTCGAGCGTCACGCGCTCTGCGCCCAGCACCACGCTGATCATGTGGCGGCTGCCGCGCAGGGCGGACGAGATGAGGCAGTAGCCCGCCTCGGGTGTCGAGCCGGTCTTGATGCCCTGCGCGTCGCGGTACACATAACCGCGGGCGCGCCAGTTGGAGATGAGAAAGTTCGTCGAATGCAGCTCACGCGGCTTGTCGGTCATGTTCGTGGCGGGCACGGTGTAGCTCTTGGAATTGCAGATCTCCATGAATTTGTCATGCTTCAGCGCCTCGCGCGTGATGAGGTAGAGGTCCCACGCGGTCGTGTAGTGCTGGGAGTTGTGAAGACCCGTGGCGTTGGCGAAGTGCGTGTGCTCGCAGCCAAGCTCCGCCGCGCGCTCGTTCATGCGCGCGACAAAGGCGTCGACCGAGCCGTAGAGCGTTTCGCCCAAAATGTTGCACGCCTCGTTCGCCGAGACGATGAGCATGCAGTTGAGCAGCTGCTCGACCGTCATCGTTTCGCCGGGGACGATGTTCGCCGTGCTGCCGTCGCTCGACAGCCCCTCGAACGCCGATTCCGTCGCAGTGACGGAGTCGGTCAGCGCGATCTTGCCCTCGTCGATGGCTTCAAACACCAGCAGCGCGACCATCACCTTTGTGAGTGACGCGGGGAAGTTCTCCTGATGGGCGTTTTTCTCATAGAGAATTTCGCCTGTGTCGGCCTCAATGAGAAGGCCGGCCTTCGCGTCGAGTGTGAAGTCCTCATAGGCGTCGGCGCTCGTCAGTGAAAAGAGCGGGAGCAGGAGCGCAAAAGATAAAAAAAGTGAAAACCAGCGGCGTTTTTTCATGGAAATATACCTCGTTGTATGATACAATCAAATAGAATACAGTGAAGAGGAGCGCGCCGTTCGGCACGCTTCGACATCAGTATAGCAAAAAAGGCAGGCGAGCGCAACCGTGGAAAAGCAAGAAAAGAAAACCAAAGTCAGCGGCGTCTACCTTGTGCTCGCCGCGCTGACGGTGCTGTTCGCCGTTTCGCTCGTTTTTCTGCACAAAACGGCCTACGAGGGTGCCTCGCACGGGAATTACACCGTGACGACGCAGGACAAGACCGACGAGATCACCGCGCCCACGCGCGTTGTGACGCTTGTGAACGTCAATACCGCGACGGCGCAGGAGCTTGAAACGCTGACGGGCATCGGCCCGTCGCTCGCGCAGGCGATCATCGACTACCGCGCAGAGCACGGCGATTTTACGGCGGCGGAGGACCTTTTGAACGTCAAGGGCATCGGAGAGGCGAAGCTCGAGGGATTCCGCGCGGAGATCACATTCACGGAGGAGGATGGCGATGAAAATTCTGGTGGTTGACGACGAGCAGCTTCTCGTCAAGGGCATGAAATTCAATCTGGAAAACGAGGGCTACATGGTCGAGACCGCCTACGACGGCGCGACCGCCATCGACATGGCGAAAAGCGGCGGGTTTGACCTCATCATCCTCGATCTGATGATGCCGCAGGTGGACGGGCTGACGGCCTGCATGCGCATCCGCGAATTTTCCAATGTGCCCATCATCATGCTGACCGCCCGCAGCGAGGACGCCGACAAGATCATCGGCCTTGAGTCCGGCGCGGACGACTATATCACAAAGCCGTTCAACATCTTGGAGCTCAAAGCGCGCATCCGCGCGCTGCTGCGCCGCGCGAACGCCGCACCGCAGCAAAAGCAGCCTGAAACGCTCCTGTTGACCGCGGGCGGCATCACGCTCGACCCCGAGCAGCGCGTCGCCGTCAAAAACGGCGAGATCGTCGAGCTCACGGCCAAGGAATACGACCTCATCGAGCTTCTTGTCAAGAATCCGCGCCGCGTTTACTCGCGCGAAAATCTGATGGACCTCGTCTGGGGCTACACCTACGCAGGCGACTACCGCACAGTGGATGTGCACATCCGGCGGCTTCGCGAAAAGCTCGAGGAAAACCCCGCCGCGCCGCAGCACATCCTGACCAAATGGGGCGTGGGGTACTACTTGAAGGACTGATTTCCCACTAAAAGAAAGAGAAGGGGGGCAGCGCCGTGCAGATGCATGCGAGCCTGCAGCGAAAATTCAGCTTCAGCTATATCGCCATCATTCTGGCGGTGCTGATCCTGCTGAACACGTATCCGCTCATCACGTCGGAAAACCTGACGTTCCGCTCTAAGCAGAGCTCGCTGCAGGGCAGCGTCTCGGTGATGGTGACGGCGCTCTCCGGCCTTGAGGAGCTGAGCGAGGAAAACGTCGCGGGTGCGATGACGCTCGTGGAGGAGACGGGCATCTCCCGCGTGCTTGTGACGGACGCCTCGGGCCGCGTGCTGTACGACACGCGCGAGACCGACGGCGCGATCGGCCGCTACGCCTTTTATACAGAGCTTGTGCAGGCGCTTCGCGGAGAAGACGTCTTTTACACCGAATTTTCGGACAAGGCGTTCAAAAGCCGCGCGGCCTCGCCGGTCATCTACCACAGCCAGACCATCGGCGCGGTGTATGCCTACGAATACGACACCGAGCAAGCGGAGCTGCTGCTGTCCCTGCAGCGCAATCTCCTGACGATTTCGGCGGTCGTGCTGGTGTTCGCCGGCGGGATCAGCGTACTCTTATCCCGTGTGCTGACGCGGCGCTTCGGCGTACTGACCGACGCCATCCGCAAGATGCGCGAGGGCTCGTACAGCCACCGCGCCGAGGTCGGCGGGCACGACGAGATCAGCGAGCTCGCCGCCGAGTTCAACGACATGGCTGACCGGTTGCAAACGACGGAGGACGCTCGCCGCCGCTTCGTGTCGGACGCGAGCCACGAGCTCAAAACGCCGCTGGCCGGTATCAGGCTTCTGTCCGACTCCATTTTGCAGACGGAGAACATGGACGCGCAGACCGTGCGCGAATTTGTCGGTGATATCGAGCAGGAGTCCGAGCGCCTGGCGCGCATCACGGAAAATCTGCTGCGCCTGACGCGCCTGGACAGCGGCATGCTGCCCGAGGCGCAGCGCGTCGACCTCTCGTCCGTGATGGCGCGCGTGGTGCGCATGCTGCGCCTTGTGGCCGAGGAAAAGCAGGTCGACCTCTCATATGAAATTCGCCGCGAGGGACAGACCCTTGCGAGCGAGGATGAAATTCACGAAATCATCTACAACCTGACGGAAAACGCCATCAAGTATAACCGCCCCGGCGGCTTTGTGAAGCTGCTGCTCGCGGGGGATGAAAAGGACTGCCTTCTCACTGTCAGCGACAATGGCATCGGCATTCCGGAGGGGGACATGCCCCGCATTTTCGACCGCTTCTACCGCGTGGACAAGATGCGCTCGCGCGCCGCGGGCGGTACAGGCCTTGGCCTTTCCATCGCCGCCGACACGGCGCGCCGCCGCGGCGGCAGCATCGAGGTCCGCGCCCGCGAGGGCGGCGGCACGGTGTTTACCGTGCGCCTGCCGCGCTGCGAAGAGGGAGGGGATGAGACATGAGAAGACGTCTTTCCCTGACTGCGGCATTAGTCCTCCTGCTTTCGCTTCTCTGCGCCTGCGCGGCCCAGCACGCGCAGGAGATGGACGAAAACGGCTACGAACTCTATTTTCTCAGCGATCCCAACTCCGCGGGCGGCGGTGACGCCATCCGCACGCAGGAAAAGCGTCTGACGCTCGACGGCGCGATGGAGACCGAAGACTGTGTCCGCGCGCTGATGGAGGCGCTGCTCGCAGGGCCCGACGAGCCGTCGCTCTCGTCGCCCATCCCGGAGGGAACGGCGCTCAAGTCGCTCAAGGTGTCGGGCCGCCGCGCGCAGATCGACTTGAGCGCACAGTATGCGCGCCTGACGGGCATCGACCTGTCGCTCGCTGACTACTGCATCACGCTGACGCTGACGCAGCTGCCAAATGTGAACGCTGTGAGCATCACGGCGGACGGGCGCGAGCTGCCGTACCGCGAGACGCAAGTGCTGCTCTCGGCGGATACGCTGCTTTCCTCGCGTGAGAGTGGCCTGCGGCCGATCACCGTGTCGCTTTATTTCCTCGACAGCAAGACAGGCGAGCTGCGCGCCGAGCAGCAGACGCTCGCGCTCTACGAGGGCCAGACGCGCGTGAACGCGCTGCTCGAAGCGCTCGCGCAGGGGCCGGAGGACGATTCGCTCGTCTCGCTCCTGCCGGAGGACTTTGCGGTCATCTCCTCTCGCATCGAAAACGGCGTGTGCTATCTGAATCTCCCTGCTAGCGGCTCACTGCCGGAGAACGAGGCGGAGCGCGATTTGATGCTGAGCGCGCTCGAGCAGTCCATTTTGTCGCTCGGCGGCGTGGACGAGGTGCAGTTTTTGATCGAAGGCTCGGCTGAGCCCGACGGCTACCGGTAAAAAAGACCCTCCGCAGAAATGCGGAGGGCCTTATCATATCTTGCGCTATTTTACGCTCACTCGCGCGCGAGCATCGCCGCGCCGATCACGCCCGCGCGGTAGCCGAGCGTGCAGAGCTCGATGCGCGTGTGCGAGACGGCATAGCGCGAGCCGAACGAACGCTCGCGCACCCTTTCGCGCAGCGGCAGGAGCAGCGCGTCGCCCTGATTTGCTACGCCGCCCGAGAGGGCCAGCACTTCGGGAAAGAAAATGTTGACAAGATTTGTGAGCCCGCAGGCCAGATGCTCGATGTAGTCCTCCACGACCTGCGTGCCCGCCTCGTCGCCGCGCTCCTTGGCGAGAAACGCTGTGCGGCCGTCGACACCGCCCTGCTCCGCGGCAATCGCGTGCAGCAGGCTCTCGGGGTGCGCGGCCATGGTGCGCTTCGTGTCGCGGATCAGCGCCGTGGCGGAGGAGTAGGCCTCGAAGCATCCGCGGCTGCCGCAGGTGCACTCTTCGCCGTTTTCCGCGATGACCATGTGGCCGATCTCGCTCGCCGCGCCCGTGTAGCCTGTCAGGAGCTTGCCGCCGAGCACCACGCCGCCGCCGACGCCCGTGCCGAGCGTGACGACGATGGTGCTCTCCGCGCCGCGGCCGCAGCCGAACAGCGCCTCGCCCAGCGCCGCGGCGTTTGCGTCGTTGCCGAGGTGGATGGGAAGCGCAGTGTGCGCACGCAGCGCGCTTCGCAGGTCGAAGTTCACAAAATTCAGGTTCGCCGCAAAGCGCACGATGCCGCTCGCGTCGTCCACCGTGCCGGGGCAGCCAACGCCCACGCCGCCGACGGTGTCCTCGCCGATAGAGAGCTGCGCGATGACCTGACCGATGCGTCCCGCGACCGCCTCGGGGCCGAGATCGACGCGCGTCGGGATAGAATGCTCCTTTAAGATCTCGCCCTTCGCGCTCACGAGTGCGCCCTTGATGTTCGTGCCGCCGAGGTCGATGCCGATATAGTTCATAAAAACGCCCCTCCCGGGTAAAATGTGTCCTCATTGTATGCCGCATCGGCGGAAAATGCAAGAGCTCGCACGGGAAAGAAAAAAGTTTCTTAAAAAAATCATAAGGGTGAAACTTTTTGAGAAATTTCTCGTCTAAGAGAATGTACGGAACGAAAAAAGCTCCGCATAATCAAGATGGAAAGAAGACGATGAAAGGAGAAACAAAATGAACCGCTGGGGACTAATGAGTGCCCTCGCACTTGCCGCCGCGCTGCTGCTCATGGGCTGCAGAGAGACGGAGAAACAGACCGATATGGCGGAAGAGCATCCCATCACCTATGAAGACGTCTGTGAGCGGAACACGATCTCTGCGCTGCTCGAGCGGCACGAGGTGGTGACTGTCACTTGTGAGAGCGTGGACAGCAGGAACCGCGGCCTGGCCGAAAGAGCGACCGATCAGTATACGCTTGACGAAAAGGAAAGATGGCAGAGCTGGCGGCACAGATGGAGCAGTGATGAGTATGGCGAGAGCGATGTTTACAGCATGGATGTTTGCTCAGACGATGTTCCAAACGGAATGAGCCTCATTGCGGCAGGGAACGACGAGAGCGGCGTTATGGGACGCATCGACGTGACGGTGTTTGCCGCGGGGAATTGGTACGAAAAGAGTATCCTCCCGCTGCCATATCTGACCATTGTCGGCGACGGTGTGAGCGTAGAAGCCGGAGAGCCGTATGAGCAGGACGGCAAGCTTGTATTCGAGGTCAAATCGCGCCTGATCGGCGGCGATGACGACAACGCGTATTCGCTGGAGCAGTATTGCGTCGACCCAACCTCTGACGATCTGCTGAGTGCACGGATGGAGCTGCGCTCGAAGAACGCAAACGGGGAGGACATCTGCTACGGAACAGAGCAGTACACCTTCGACTATGACCGCCCCTACGAGCCGGAGAAAGACCTCTACGCGCAGATGCTGTCGGACGACGGCCCCAGGTGCGAGGCAACGATCGTGTGGGACCCCGGCACCGAGCGGGAGCGCGAGCAGAATGTCACCGTGCCGCTGAGCTCGCTCCTTTACTTAAGCGGCAGTCAGGAGCTGCGCTCTTACTACGACGCCGCCATGACGCAGGAGTATCAAACCCCTGAGATCGAGTGGCCGGACGGCGGCAGCACGACCGTCTATGTGAAAAGCGGCGATCAAGACTGACGGGAGATGAGAGAGGAGAGCACACCATGAAAAGCTGGAAGAGAGCCGTCACCGTTGCTTTATGCGCTGCGAGCTTACTTGCAGGCTGCGGAGGCGACTGCGGGCTGAAAGATGGCGAGGATTATACCGTCGAGGATCTTCGAGGGATCAATATACCCCTTGCACTGCTCGAAAGACATGAGGTCGTGACGGTGAATGTACAGTACACCGATGAAAATGGCGATGTGACTTATACCGCCAGAGTGCAGTACACCCGTAATGCGGATGGAAATGTCGTGTCCTGGGGGCATTATGGGTATGATCCGAGCGAGAATTATCCGGTCAGTGCAAAAGAGCGCTGGACGCAGGCAAACGGAAAAGTGTATCTGGATCGATCATCGAACGAAGAGAGAACGATGATGACCTGCTTCACCAAAATAGATTACGAGATGTATGTTCTTGCTGATCTGCCCGCAATTGCGGAATTTGAGATGGGCACCGAGGAGAGCGAGGAAACGATCGGATTACAGAATGGTGTGTACCTGCTCTCCGGGAGTGTGACATATCCGAACCTTGGCGGTTATCACAGCAAGACGCTCTACGAAGTTGAACCTGGATCCGGCGAGCTTCACGCCATGACAGTGACTGATCATGCTGCGGATGATGAGGCCTTTGACGGCAAGATGCGCTACACTTGGAGCTACGATGAGCCCTACGCGCCTGAGCGTGACCTTGCGGGCGAAGCACTGCACGAGACCGACAGTGCTGACACCTGCCTGCTGACGCTCATCTACGACCCCGGCACAGCGGACGAGGAAACACAGCAGTACCGCGTGACGCGCGGCAGCTATGCCATGTTTGCCTGCCGTACCGGCAGCAATATCTATTATGATGCAGCGTTGAGTCAGGAGATCGACTATCAGGCGGGCGTCGACACGAGCGGCGAGAGTGCAACGGTCTACATCGTGCCGCTGGAAGAGAACCATTAAAAAGCTTTAGAACGCGGGCGTGAGTCCGCACCCAAATAAGGAGGAAACCAAGGTGAAAAACTGGAAGAAAGCAGGCATTGCCGCGCTTTGCGTCGCGGCACTTCTTGCCGGCTGCGGCACGCAGGGCGGCAAGGACGACAAAGAGGACGATACCATCGGCGCTGACACGCCGATGGACGTGACGCTCGAAACGCTGCGCGAGGTCAACGCTCCGCGTGTGCTGCTTGCAAAGTACGACGCCGTGACCGTGAACATTCAGGGCACCGACCGGGACGGCGAGGTGGCCTACACCGCAAGATTGCAGTACACGGACGGGGGCGACAGCACGATCCTCATGTCCTCGCACTACAGCTATACCGCCAACAGCGGCCCGGGCGAGGATGAGCTGTGGAGCCAGGGGCGTGGCGGCCTGTATGCCACGCGCATGACGAGCGACGATAACGCAAGCCTGAACATCTATCCCATTCCGGGTGAGGGGACGGAGTATCTCCGTGAAATGCTGCCGCAGTGCACTGACCCCGCCGCCAAGAATGCCGAGGAAACGCTTGACGAGCGCAGCGAGCAGGACGGCGCGGTGCTGCTCTCGACCACCACGCGCTTTAAAGACGCCGGCGGCTACTACTATACCACCCTCTACTACGCCGATCCCGAGACGGGCGAGCTGCTCGCCATGTCCGTGACCGACTATATGGCGGACGGCGAGGGCGGCGCGACGGAGATGGGCACGACGCTCTACAACTGGAGCTACGATGAACCCTACAATCAAGAACCCTACAAGTCAGGCCGCTACCTTCTGAACGATGTCGTGTACGCGACGGACGACACGAGACCCGCCTGCCTGCTGACGGTCTGCCTCCCTGCGGAAGAAGGGGGCGAAGACTGGTGGGTGAATGAATACCATGTGGCGAGGGGGACGTATGTCAACATCTGTTGCCGCAGCGGTTGCACCCTCTACGCGGACGCGGAGCTGACGCAGCCCATCGACGACACCGTGTCCATCGACACAAATGGCGAAGAGATGACGGTCTACGTCGTGCCCGACGTGCCGCTGAACTAAAACGGCAAGAACTTAAAAAAGCGGCGGATCAAAAAATCCGCCGCTTTTTTTCAAAAAGGATGAAACATTTTTCGATAAATTTCGTCTAAATAATACAGGAAAAGGCTCGGTGCGAGAATTAAGGAACTCTTAAATAATTTGTAACCAAATCGCGCCTGATTGTAACGACTTCCTCATAAGATGAGATTATAATGGACCCAAGATTAAAATTGAGGAGAAACTGCGATGGCAAATGACCAGAAGCCCGTCATTTCGGTGCGAAAGCTCCGAAAGGTGTACATGATGGGGCAGGAGCACGTGGTCGCACTGCACAATATTGACCTCGACATCCCGCGGGGCGAGGTGTGCTGTATTTTCGGCACGTCCGGCAGCGGCAAATCGACGCTGCTCAACCAGCTGGCGGGACTCGAAAAGCCCACGCGCGGCGTGGTGCGCATCGGCGGCGTGCCGATCTCACAGCTGAACGAAAATCAGCTCGCGGCCTTCCGGCAGAAGCATATCGGCTTCGTCTTCCAGTCCTACAACCTGCTGCCGGAGCTGACGGCGGCGGAAAACGTGGCCATGCCGCTGATGTTCAAGGGCATCGACCCGGATGTGCGGCTGCTGGAGGCGAAGAAAATGCTCTGCCGCGTGGGACTGAAGGACCGCATGGACCACTTTCCAAACCAGATGTCCGGCGGACAGCAGCAGCGCGTGGGCATCGCGCGCGCGTTCGTCACGCATCCCGAGGTCGTGTTCGCCGACGAGCCGACCGGCAACCTCGACTCGAAGACGACGAAAGAGGTCATGCACATGATCCGCGGCTTTGCCAAGCGCTTTCACCAGACGATCGTGCTCGTCTCCCACGATCCGGAGATGACCGAGTATGCCGACCGCATCGTCACGCTCATCGACGGCAGGATCGTCAGCAACGTAGAAAATCAGGTCAAGGCGGAGATCGACGCCGCACCCTACATCGAATAACGGAGGAAATCGAACATGAAACGCATCTCAAGATCCCTGCTCTCGCTCTGCCTTGCCCTTGTGCTGTGCGCAGCGCTGCTGCCTGTGAATGACGCCAAAGCGACGGGCGGAGGCACGACGGCACGGACGGGAACCAGCTTTCTGATCACCGGCTACCGGGCCAGCAGAAGCAGCATTTGCACCGGCGATACGGTGGATATCACGGTCTACTTATCCCGCACGGACGGCAGCAACGATTCGATCCGCGTCGTGCGCGGCCTTGACAGCTTTCAGGACGGCACGGCGAGCGCTGTTGCAAGCGGACAGAACGGCGAATATACCGTTACGTTCACCGGCCTGACCTACACCGGCGACAGCGGCAAGCAGCTTGCCTTTACAATTTATTATGAAGGCAACGGCGGCGGCTATCAGGACGGCAACACCGTTCCGGTGCGCGAGTGCGTGCCCTACACCGAGCCGACGCCCGCCCCCGAGCCGACGCCGGAAGTGACTCCCGAGCCGCGCGCCGTCTTCAACTCCGACGGCACGAGCACGTCTATTGCCGCGGGCGAGACGAAGACCATCACCGTTTACATCCAGAACGCCGGCACGACCGCCATGCGCGACCCTATCCTGACGCTCAAATCCTCCGGATCGCTTCTCATCATGGGCAGCCAGGACTACATGCTCGACGATATCCGCGCGGGCCGCGACACGGCCGTCACTGTGACGGTCAAGGCGCCCGACAAGATCGAGTCCCAGATGCAGACGATCGACGCGAGCCTGTCGTTCTACTATGACAACGGCACGCAGCTCACCGGCGGCAGCGCCAGCGGCAGCGTGAACGTTCTCTCCACCGTTACCAAGGATACGAAGGACGAGGAGACCATTGCGAGCCCCACGCCCATCGTCATTCTCTCGAAGTACAACTACGGCGGTTCGTCCGTTGCGGCGGGCTCAAGCACGAACCTGAGCTTCTCGTTCACGAACACCAGCAAGACCATCAAGATCGAAAACGTCATGGTCACCGTCACCGGCGGTCAGGACCTGATGCTCAACGGCTCGACGAACACGTTCTACTTTGAATCTGTCGCCGCGAGCGGCAGCAAGACCGTCACCGTGCCGATGAAGGCCGCACAGCTCATCAGCGCCAGCGCGCAGGGGGTGCAGATCGCCGTTACCTATGAATACGTCGATCAGAACGCAAGAAAGTCGGGCAACGCCACGCTGTCGCTGAGCGTGCCGCTCTACCAGCCCGACCGCTTTGAGCTGAGCGAACCCAAGACCTCCTACACCGGCTACGTCGGCGAGGAGACGAGCCTGACGATCGACTATGTCAACAAGGGCAAGAGCGCCATCAGCAACGTCGAGGCGACCATCTCCGGCGATATTGATTCTCCCACGCCTTATCAGCGCGTCGGCACGATCGACGGCGGCAAGAACGGCACCATCGCCTTTGCCGTGACCCCGCAGCTGGAGGGCGAGAATCAGGTCAAGATCGTCATCACCTACGAGGATTCCAACGGCAACACCAAAGAGCGCGTGTTCGAGGCAACGGTCGAGGCCATGGCCTATGAGCCGGCCGACCCCGGCATGGACGACCCCGGCATGATCGACCCCGAGCCGCAGAGCACCTTCCCATGGAAGTACGTCATCATCGCGGGGGTCGCCGCGCTCATCGTCCTTCTCATTGTGCTGCGCATCCGCAAGAAAAAGGCCAAGCAGAAGGCCGAGCAGGCCCTCTGGGACAAGTGGGACGAAGAGGAGATCGCCGAAGAGAAGAAGGAGGCAGCGGACGCCGCGGCGAAGGAGACTGCGGCCACGGGTGCTGAGGAGCAGAACAAATGAGATTCGCAGACATCCTGAAAATGTGCTTCGACAGCCTGTCACGGCGCAAGGGGCGCACGATCCTGACGGTGCTGGGCGTGTTCATCGGCTGCACGTCCATCATCGTGATGGTCTCCATCGGCGCGGGCATGCAGGAGTCCTACGATCAGATGCTCAAAAATATGGGCGACCTCTCCATCATCGAGGTCTACCGCGGCTACAACCAGAATACCGGCACGCAGACGGAGAGCAAGCTCGATGAGAAGGCGGTGGAGAGCTTCCGCGAGATCGCGGGCGTGCAGGCCGTCATGCCCAAGGCAGGCCTTGATAACTACAACATTTCGTTTAAGGCGGGCATCAACGATCGCTACAGCGCCGCCTGGGGCAACTTTGCCGGCATTGACGTGAGCGCCCTTGAGGACATGGGCTTTGAGCTGATCGCGGGCCGCTATCCGCAGAGCAGCGACGAGGTGGTCGTGGGCCAGTACTTTGCCTACAACTTTAAGGATACCCTGATGCCGGATGGCAGAAATTATGTCGACCGATATATCTGGGACGAAAACGGCAATATCGATACGGAAAATGTCCCCGACCCGTTCTTTGACCCGCTCAAGACGGACGTGAAGATGCTCCTGACCTCCTGGGACGACTCCGGCAATGAGACGACGCCCTACAGCGTCGATCTCAAGGTCGTGGGCATTCTGAAGGAAGATCGGGGCAAGGGCTACGAGACGAGCGAGGGCGTGATGATGGACATCAATGCGCTCAAAGCGCTCATTCAGGATCTGACGGGGAAGACCGACACGAAGTTCGAGTATTCGTCCATCAACGTCAAGGCGGAGAGCCTCGACGCCGTGGCGGATGTGGAGCAGGCCATCAAGGACCTTGGCTACGACACATACTCCATGCAAAGCATGCGCGACGAGCTCAACAAGCAGACCCGCCAGATCGAGCTGATGCTCGGCGGTCTCGGCGCGATCTCGCTTCTGGTCGCGGCCATCGGCATCACGAACACGATGATCATGTCCATCTCCGAGCGCACGAAGGAGATCGGCATTATGAAGGCGCTCGGGTGCTATGTGCGCGATATCCGCGCGATGTTCCTGATGGAGGCGGGCAGCATCGGACTTCTCGGCGGCGTGCTGGGACTCCTTTTCAGCTTCATCATCTCTGTCGGCATCAATCTATTCTCCTTCGGCGCGTTCAGCGGCGGGGGAGTGACGTGGGAGCTCATCAAGCAGGCGCTCATCGGCGGAGAGAACGTGACGCGCGTTTCCGTCATCAAGCCTGAGCTTATCATCTTTGCGCTGGTGTTCTCGGTGCTGGTTGGCCTTGTGTCCGGCTATCAGCCGGCGAACAAGGCGGTCAAGATCTCGGCGCTCGAAGCCATCCGAAACGAATAAAGAAAGACAAAAAAGAACATAAAAACGAAGCGGCGTCCCAAAGGACGCCGCTTCGTTTTTGCGCGGGCTTTGCTTGACCGCGGTGCAGCGTTGTGGTATCATATATCAGTAAAATTTTTCTCAAAACAGGAGGCGATCGCCTTGGCAACGGTCAAACGCAGATCGACGGTCCCCTATTACGCGGCGGCGGGGACGTGGGTCATCTATGCGCTGCTCTTTCCGCTCTACCGCGTGCCGCAGTTCATCTTTATCGCCGTCGTATCGGCAGTGGTGTATTTCATCATGAACGCCGTGTGCGGCACGGTCGAAGTCACGGTGCCCGACCCGCCGAAAAAGGAGGAGACCACCGGGAATCCGGAGCTTGACAAGATGATCAAGGACGGCAATCTTGCCATCTCCGAGATGAAGCGTCTGAATGATTCCATCAAGGACGCGAAGATCTCCGCCGACATCGACCGGCTCGAGGACCTGAGCGCGAAAATTTTCGCGCAGGTCAAATCCGACCCGTCGAAGCTGCCGCAGATCCGCAAGTTCATGGACTACTACCTGCCCACGACCCTTAAGCTCTTGAACGCCTATGACCGTATGGGCGCGCAGGGCGTGAGCGGCGAGAACATCGACGCGACCATGCAGCGCGTGGAGAGTATGATGGGCACGATCGTTACGGCTTTTGAAAAGCAGCTCGACATGCTCTTCGGCAGCGAGGCGATGGATATTTCCGCCGATATCACGGTGCTTGAGAACATGATGAAGCGCGAGGGCCTGAGCGAGGATACTGGCGAGCTGCATGCCGAGTCCGGCACGGCTGCCGCCACGCAGGACGACATCAAGCTCGAGCTATAAAGGAGTAAGCGATGCGAAAGAAAGTGATGGCGTTCAACGCCAAAGTCAATGCGTGGATCTTGAAACGACTGAAAGGCGTGTGGCTCGACCCGATCTTCTGTGCAATCTTTGCCATCATGTGTGTGGCAAGCATCATCGGCGCGCGGCATCTGCACAGGGATACGCTTTACTATTCCGCGCTGATCTGGGCGTTGGCCACGCTGCTGTGCCTGCGCCGCATCCAGCGCATCAAAAAGTACGAAAAAGAACAAACTCAAAGCCAAAATACGGAGGAGAAATGATATGAGCGACAACATGATGCCCGAGCTGACCCTGAACCCCACCGAAGCGGCGCAGGAGGCCGTCCCTGAGCTGACGCTCACGCCCGAAGCGCCCACGGCGCCCGAGGCGGAGAAAAAGGAAGTCGAGCCTGTCAAGGTCGATGAGAGCATGCTCACCGAGCAGGAGAAGAAAGCCGTCGACGATTTTGCGAAAAAGATTGACATCAAGGACACGAATGTCGTGCTCAACTACGGCGTGGCCGCGCAGAAGAGCGTTGCGACGTTCTCGGAAAATGCACTGTCCTCCGTGCGCAACAAGGATCTTGGCGAGGTGGGCGAGACGCTCTCGAACCTCGTCGTCGAGGTCAAGGGCTTCGGTCAGGAGGAGAAGAAGGGCTTCGCAGGCCTGTTCCGCAAGCAGAAGGATAAGCTCGAGCTGATGCGCGCGCAGTACGGCAAGGCCGAGACGAGCGTGAACCGCATTGTTTCTGAGCTTGAAAAGCATCAGGTCACGCTGATGAAGGACATCGCGATGCTCGACCAGATGTATGAGCTGAACCTCAAGTACTACAAAGAACTGACCATGTATATCATCGCGGGCAAAAAGCGTCTGGCCGAGGTCCGCTCTGGCGAGCTCGAGGAGCTGCGCAAAAAGGCGGAGGCGAGCGGCCTTGCCGAGGATGCGCAGGCCTACAACGACTACGCGCAGAAGTGCGAGCGCTTTGAAAAGAAGCTGCATGACCTGGAGCTCACGCGCATGGTGTCGCTCCAGATGGGCCCGCAGACGAGACTTCTCCAGAACAACGACACGCTGATGGTCGAAAAGATCCAGTCCTCGCTCGTCAATACCATCCCCCTCTGGAAGAGCCAGATGGTGCTCGCGCTCGGCATGGAGCACAGCCGTCAGGCCACGGCCGCACAGAGCGCGGTGGCGCAGACGACGAACGAGCTTCTCAAGAAGAACGCCGACATGCTCAAGATGGGCACCATCGCCACGGCCAAGGAGGCCGAGCGCAGCATCGTCGATATCGAGACGCTGCAGCACACGAACGAGCAGCTCGTCTCCACGCTCGACGAGGTCGTGAACATCCAGCGCGAGGGCGCGCAGAAGCGCAAGGAAGCGGAGGTCGAGCTCGGCCGCATCGAAGGTGAGCTGAAGCAGAAGCTCATGGAGCTGAGAAGCTGAGAAGCTGAGACGCTCCGGATAGGAGAAGCATATGAAATTCTTTCAAAAACGCGGCGTCGCCATCGCCGTGCTGATTCTGGCGATCGTCGCATCCAGTGCGTGGGGACTGCACAAGGCGCCCGCCGTCTCTACGCCGGAGGGCGGTGAGAAGGTCGACACCTCGCTTTCCACGGCGGCGTTTGAACAGTTTGTGCACGATGATGCCGGTATCCTTTCCGACAAGACCGAGGAGACTATCGGTCTTTACAACGCCAACTGGGACAAGATGTTCGGCAGCATCATGGCTGTCGTCACGACGGATTCGGAAAGCGACATGGAGAACGCGGCGTACGACTGCGCCATGGAGATGGAGCTTGGCGAGAATGACGCCGTTTTGCTCATCGCAAAACAGCAGCAGGACTACTACCTGCTTGCCAGCGGCGATTTTTACGATCTGCTCAGCGGCCTTTCGCAGAGCTTCGTTGCCTCCTGCATGGCAGACGACGTGCAGAAGGGCGACTATGACGCGGCGGTGCGCTCGCTGTGCGCCGCGCTCCATGTGGAGCTGAGCCAGCAGTATCAGCAGAGCGAGGCGGCGCTGGACGAGGCGGCCAACGGTGTGATGTTCATCATGATCCTCATCATATTCTTTGTCCTCTGGATCATGCTTGACGGCATGCGTTATCGCCGCTATCGCCGCCGCTACATGATGCCCGGCATGGGCGTGCCGACGGTGATGTATCACCCCATCTTCTGGGGACGCCGTCCTCCGCGCGGCCCGCGTCCGCCCCGTTCGGGCGGCCCCCGTCCTCCACAGGGCGGCCCCAGACCGCCGCGCAGCGGCGGCTCCTCCGGCGGTAATCGCCGCCCGCCCCAGCAGCCGAGACGGCCTTCCGGTTCCTCGGGTAGCAGCTTTGGCGGGTTTGGCAGCAGCGGCCGCGGCGGCAGCTTTGGCAGCGGAAACTTCGGCGGATTTGGCGGCAGCAGCCGCGGCGGTGGATTCGGCGGAGGCGGCAGCCGCGGCGGTGGCTTCGGTGGAGGTCGCAGCGGCGGATTTGGCGGTGGCCGCGGAGGCGGCTTCGGCGGAAGACGCTGAAAAGCCAAAACCCCTGACACAAAACGAAAAGCACGTCTGCTTGGCAGGCGTGCTTTTTCTTACTTTGATTGCGGCCTGAAAGGCGATGACAGACAGGCTCGCACAGCATTGTAGATTTTCCGAGGAATACAATGCTGCTTATCGGATCTTCTCAAGTGCAACAGTGGGATCGCAGAGGAAAGCCTCACTCCGGCACTGCCCCGGCCAAACGACCACAATTTTAATATCCGGATTTTCTTTTGCCCGTTCAAAGAAAAGAGCAGAGGACCTGCGCCGCAGGTCCTCTGCTCTTGGTGCCGGTGACCGGACTCGAACCGGTACGCTGTCGCCAGCGGCGGATTTTGAGTCTTGTAAGCCACGATTTCCTGCACTTTCTTCCGCATCGTTCCACAGCCGAAAACCCTTGTAATTCAGGGTTTTTCGGCCTTTTTTGTATTTTTAAGAAAATGTCAATTTGTAAGAAAAAACATATTTGGGGAGAACTAGGGCAGAACTAGGGCAGAACTCCCCGTGCTTACAGTCTTTCACTAACGACACTATATTATGGCACAGGAGAACAATTCAATATGAAAGGCAGAAGCAAGAAATATTATCGCAAAATTTTTCGCGCATATCCCGACATGGTAACGCTGCTTCAGTTTCGAGAAATGCTTAGCGGTGTAAGTGATAACTTTGCACGCAAGCTAATCCACGAAAAGCACGTTAAGAGCATTTTCATCAAGCCGCATTACTATATCTCGAAAAACAGCGTAATTGATTATG
>ENA-UEQY01000286-UEQY01000286.1-human-gut-metagenome-genome-assembly--contig:-NODE-286-length-30226-cov-8.403098_pt1 | contig 30226 bp, 30 predicted proteins | sample MGYA00242949_ERZ507949 | MGnify/ENA primary metagenome ERZ507949 (study PRJEB26167, sample SAMN06115403) | human gut metagenome | host: Homo sapiens | place: China:Jiangsu | collected 2016-07-06... | reverse complement strand
CAAGTATTTAATTTTCGTGTGGAAGCAGGATTTAAACCTGGAGGATATTCCCCTCGAATAGATAATGAGCAATATCGCAACCAAATGCAAGAGATAGAAGAATTATACGCAGTACCTTATGATGTATATAATCTTACAATAGGAAATTCAAACGGCGTCCCTTATTGGTTTGCAAAACACATAAACCGCATTTTATGCCTTTCTATGGTGGAAATTGACGGGACAAGATATGTCCGTTCGGAAAGTTCTGTTCCGGAAATGACGCAAGTTATTGAAGATAGCCAGTTGTTCCATATAAATATGGCTCTTGAATTACAGAATAACGATATTGCAGGTATTGGCGGCTCTCCGGAAGCTGGCTCTTCCGCCTCTTTCCCTGCATTCCTGATAGACCACGCCAAAGATGGAGAGATGTTGCAATTCAGCGCAGAAAAAGCTGCATTTACTAATGTTGATAAGGTTGAGGTATGAAAAAAAGGCTTAGTAAAATATTATGGTTTGGTGATGCTCTTAATGAAAACAATCAGGCAGCTCCCCCTGCTTTATCTCCGAGTGATGAAGAGCATTTACAAGGTCTGAATCTCGGGGAAATATATATATGCGTCGCAGATGCCGACCCAGCACTGTTCATCAGGACTTCCGCCGACCGAATTGTCTACTTTAAGGCTCTTGATATAGAGGCTTTATCCAAGTTCTTTATAAGAAAAGACAGACCGGACGAAGCTGGATTTTTAATAAAGTTCTTAGGTGGATTGTTTTCAGACTACATCCAGTCCATGAACTTTTCTTCCGGTGCTCTCGGTGAAGGCTTTGTTATTAAAGTAGACAGCAAGACGGGAGACAGCTATTTGGAAGTAGACCATATGTTGGCACGCAAAAGTGCCACGTTTATTGAGTTGCTGATACAGCGATTACGCCAGGTTGGCGGTCAGATAATACTTTCTCCCGCATCCATGTCATGTTCTAAGGTAGAGGAATACGATACCTTTTACCGCTGTTACTTCGAGAACACAGACGGGGAAAAGACCATTGTTCAGGAATTTGTAATAGGAGACCAAGCCCGCAGCCAGACATTCAACATCAAGCCAGGCGTACATGAGAACGTCTCTAATACCTACTATTGGCGGCTGGTGACAAGCGTAGGTGACAATTACATAGACCTTTCGAAGAGCGACTGTGACACGGGGTCTGCCGCACCACAAGCAGGCGATGACATTGTACAGTTAGGCAACCGGACGGATAAGACCAGACAGAACGCCATCGTATTGGCAGCATACGGGAATGATACTCCGAGCTTCCGTCAGTATGCAGGGATTGATTCTTATTCTTTGGCTGGTAAAGAAGTGACAGCTTTCAGTCCTAATGGAAATAAAGTTACTGGTGACTTTATCCTGAAAACGGGTGTGAATATCCTTACCCAGTTCAAGATATTGGAAGATTTGATTTACTCTGAAATCTCCAAAGTGCTTGACGAGGTGCAGGCAAAGGATAATTATCTGTATAACGCATCATTTGCAAGCAATACGAACGGTTGGGAGACAAAGAACGATGTCCGTTTCTTTACTGTAAACGGAAAGTTCTTATTGGTTAACGACAAGTTCTATTCCCGTAAGGATGCTATGGCTGCCATTATTAGAGACGGAGATAGAAACGTGCTTCGTATCCTTTCTTCCGGAATTAAACAGCCCAATGCAGATTTAGCCAATAAGCCTACCTATGAGGAAGGGGAAGAACCGAAGAAGTTCTTTATCTCTTTCCGGTATAAGGTAGCTACAGCCGGAACGCTGACAATAGGATTTCCCGGTCAGAACCTGCATTTCACCGAACGTATTGAACCGGGTGAGGAATACGCAATGAAGGAGTATTCCGGCGCATGGGACGGAACGGGTGATTTCGAGTTGAAGTTTACGGGGGATATATACATACACTCGCTGGCTCTTACCGAAAACGCATTCGAGGATTTATATACTAAATTAAGTTCCGAAATAAAGCAGACAGCGGAAAGTATCAGGTTGGAAGTAAAGGAACTTTCTGAAAGTAATAATCAGAAGTTCTCACAGATTGAGCAGACAGCGGAAAACCTCAAATTGTCTGTTACAAAAATAGAGGAAGATGTAACGCAGTTGGGGCTGGACATCAATGGAGTTACCGATGAACTTAAATTATATGTCAAAAAAGACGGATTAGGTTCAGAAATCAATGTGGCACTTGATAACATTTCCGTGGTTTCCAAAAACATATACTTTACCGGAGATATATCCGCCAACGGGAATGTGTCTATTCAGGCAGACGGGACAATAAAGGCTATTGGTGGATATTTTGAAGGAGAGATAAATGCAAACAGCGGGGTGTTTAAAAATGTAAGAACTCCTAACAACTCTTTGGTGATAGACGAAAATGGGAATGTTAGCATTGTTGGCAAAATATCAACCACTTCGTCAGGTACAAAAATAGAAATAAACCCAAATTCAAACAGCCTAAAATTTTATAATTCAAAAGGATATGATGTGGGTGGAATTTCATTCCTTAATAGTGGAGGCGGAGGTACTTCTGTTACTTACCCAAGATTAAAATTGGACAATATAGCAAGTGATGGCAACTTAACTACGTCTACCACCCCTTTTGCAGGGTCATTGTCAATGATTTCAAATTTAAGTGGGTCAAGATACCAAGTGTCTCTTGGCATCGACGGACTTTCTTTTTATAAAGATGGAAGATTAACTAAATCATACCCAAGCTCATGAAAAAGATAAATTTTAAACAATTACTGATTGCTACGGACATTACCCGTAAGCATTGTGAAAATATAGATTGTAGAGAGAATTTTGCGAATGTATTATACCGGAACGGTAACGGTATCGCATCGCATGCACTCGCTTTGAAGATATACAACTCCAATGAAGAGACAGAGTATACCGATGAAGAAGTATCCTTGATACAAGAGCATGCAAATGCTTTTTGCAAACCTTTCTTCATTGACGCGCTCAATCGTGCTATCAACAATCAACCGGAAGAAGCAGCCGATAAACAGGAATAATTATGGCTTGGACAGAACAGGATTATCAAGAAATAGTCGCCCGTCTTATGGCTAACTCCATAGGGGTTAATGAAGTACCGAATGCGGACAAAGCGGATGATGTAACGTCATTGCCTGCATTTAAACCTTCAGGAAGCAACAGTGAAGCTTCTGTGGTCAATTATCCTTTAGAATTTTTGAAAGGAGAAAAAGGCGAGCCAGGTATACAAGGAGAACCAGGAAAGTCATTTAAGGTAGCCGGCGAATACGCCACCCTTGAAGCCTTGAAATCCGCTGTTCCCGACGGTTCGGCAGTTGACGGGTTCATGGCTGTAGGCACGGAAGCCCCTTATGATTACTACGCATGGGTAAGTTCCGCTGGCGGAAATAAGCCGGACCCATCCCCTGATGGAAGGTATTTATTATTATCGGATGGCACTCCGTTATTGTTGGCTAACGAAGAGCCAATATTACTTGCAGATAGCGGGGAACGGGTTGCAAGTAATGGTGAATGGGTAAACCAGGGTAAGATAGGCGGCATAGAAGAAGCGCCAACTGACAGCAAGGCATACGGTCGTAAGAATGGGGATTGGGCGGAAGTTCCTGAAAAATCCGATGTTCTTACCAAGACCAACAGTGAAAGTTTCACCCCTACGGGCGATTACCAGCCTGCAACGAAGAAGTATGCGGATAATATCAATTATGGTAAGGTTATTAACGTTTCTGTGGGCACTTATCTTGTTACCAATAAAAACGAAAGAGACAGGGAAGCAATAGACCTTATAAACACCATCTTTGGTTCGGTTGATAATCTGAAAGAAATAATCCAGGATATTATAGCGAACCACACCAAGTATTATTTTCACAGTTATAATAGCAAAGATAATTGTATTGAACTTAGTAGCATTTACTCTTTTCACAACCCTGAAACTGAAGAATATAACTTGCAATGCAATATCAGTTATTATACTAATAACGGTCCTGTTTCCAAGCGTATGGGATTTAAACTAATGCCCAATGATGAAGACTGTGTTGCTTCTATAGAAGATATACTCGTTTCCGACAACCTCACCACCCTCACCAAGAAAACCGCTGCCGAGTACGAGGCTATTGGCTCTAAGGATGCCAATACAGCATATTGTGTAACCGATTAAAACAACAATTATGAGTAACGAAAACAGTAATCTTAGAGTTGGCTCGGCTGGAGCTGGGCTGTTTGTGGGGGGCACTGAAATCTTGGGTGGTGGGGTGGCAAATTTATTAAAGGAGATTACCATTGCACCGGATTTTGTCGGCACACACGAAGGGGTGAGCGTCAAAATATTGATAGTCAATTTAAGTGACAATGAAGGTATAATATTATATAGAGGAGATAGTCAAACCCATATTCCCAAACAGCATATAGAGTGGTATTCTGTTGATGGAAATAAAGAAAATTTTAGCCTATACAACGGAGGAGATAAGAGGGTTAGAGGTTTAGAATTAATGTACATTGGTAAAGCTATGATTACTTCGTTTTCAGATTATTATGCTGATAACGGAGAATTTATTGTTGAAAATAAGGGTAATATAATAGGCGCAAACGACTTGACTTTCGCGATTATAATATTTAATGCTATTTGATATGAAAACAATCTATTACAACAGCAAATTAGCCAAACTTATCCTATTTGGCGACTACACAACAATTATGCTTTTCGGCTTCATCCTTACGAAGCTGAAAGAGTTGTCCGAAACAATCATACGCCATGAACGGACACATCAGAAACAGTTCTTCGAGTGTATGGAGATAGCGGCTATCCCGTCCGTATTGCTGGCATTCCATGTCAGTGCATGGTGGCTGTTACTTATCCCGCTATTCTACTACATTCTTTATTTGGCAGAATGGTTTGTGAGCTTCGTGTATCACTTGTTCACAGACAACAAGATTGGGGACGGCAAGGTCAATAAAAACGCTTACCGTGCGAGCGCATTTGAGATGGAAGCCAAACTCAACCAGGATAATCCGAACTACTTGAAAGAACGTAAATGGGGAGCGTGGTTCCGCTATTACGGCAAGATATGAAAATCCCGTCCTACTCTCACGAGCAAAACGGAATGACAGTAGTTAGCTTATTTGATAAGAGACACAAAGATAGGAATAATTGACAAATAACGATAAGATGAGTACAGAAGTTGTAAATGCAGCCCTTCAAACAGGCAAGGGTATTAGTGATTTTGGAATGATGGCTATAACCGCAGGCTTTTTCCTTGTGTTATCAGCCTTGTTGATGGTGGCGTGCTTCCGTTGGTTTATGAATATGGTAAACCAGCTTATGACATCACAGAAAGAGATAAACCAAGACTATAAGGACACCATGAGGCAACTATTGGAAGAAACCCGTGCGCAGAATGAGCGATTGAACGTGCTATCGGAAAGTCTAATGCCCGAAACTCAGCTGCGTATAAAAACGCTAAGCAATGTATTCTTCGACCTTTCCGTTGAGAAGGTGTGCCGCATTATTAAGAAAGTACGTGAAGAAAACCATATATCAGACAAGGAAGCTACTGCAAGAAAGATACGTACATTGCTTACAAACATACACGAGGACAGGAATTCAAAACTTGACTGCTTTTCGTATCGTGGGAACAGGCTTTCCGAATACACGGAAAGGAAATGGATAGAACAGGTTGCCAAAGCCGTTGAAGCGGAGATTTACAATGAAAACGGAGCGAACAACGGGAGGGCATACACGAATGTAGAGTCGGTCTATGCGAATATAAGATTAGAATTTTATCACAATTTGAATGAAAGATAAGGAGTAACAAAATGAAAAAGAAACTGATTATCGCAGCGATTGTTATCGCTATCATCGTGGGAGTTATGCTTTACATGCACTACACACCGTTTTGGGTGAACTTGACTACTGTCGTATCATTCGGTGTCGGTGTTGTTGCCGGATGGGTGGCTCGTTTAGTTTATGACAAATATTTCAAGGAGGACGCGCAGAATGAAAGTATTGATTGACAACGGACACGGAAGTAACACTCCGGGCAAGTGTTCACCGGACGGAAGATTGAAAGAGTATGCGTATGCCCGTGAGATTGCCATACGTTTGGAAGCCGAATTGCGCAAACAAGGTGTTGACGCAGAACGTATCGTCAAAGAGGAAATAGACGTTCCCTTATCGGAGCGTTGCCGTAGGGCGAACGAATACAAGGCAAGTGACACAATCCTCGTATCTATCCACTGTAATGCAGCGGGAAGCGGCTCTGAATGGATGCAGGCACGTGGTTGGGAAGCGTGGACTTCGACAGGTCAGACGAAAGCCGATAAATTAGCTGATAGCTTATATGTGGCAGCCGAACGACTTTTGCCGGGTATGAAGATACGCAAGGATATGACGGATGGCGACCCTGATAAGGAAAGCGGGTTCTACATCTTGAAGCACACGAAGTGCCCGGCAGTCCTTACAGAGAACCTATTCCAAGACAATAAGGAAGATGTTGGCTTCTTATTATCGGAAGAGGGAAAACGGGCAATAGTGGACTTGCATGTGCAGGGAATTGTAAACTATTTGAATAACTCTAAAAAGTAAACATCATGGCAGCAGAAGTTTTATCATTTCAAAAAGAAGAAGGCAAAACAGCGTATTACGCAACGTTTGTCAGTGACGGTAATCCCGTTACCATACAGATAAAGAACAAGGGCGGAATGGTGACTGTATTTGCCAATATCGAGGGCATGAAGCCCGTGACATTGTATCCTAACGCGCGTGACAACAACGATGCCTCCGACTCTATTTTCCGTATCGTATGGATAGCAAATGGCATAAACGTCACAATTAAGAGCGCTACCGAAGTATTGGAAGCCAAAATGATTAAAGAGGGATAGTCTATGAAACCAATCACTATCCCCAACATCAGCATCCCGACAATCGGTATTCCTACTATTGGGATACTTACTATAGGGTATTCATATATTAAGGATAATAAGCCGGGACCAAACCCATCCCCTGATGGAAGGTATTTATTATTGTCGGATGGCACTCCGTTATTGTTGGCTAACGAAGAGCCGATATTACTTACAAATAACAAAAAATAAAATGATAAAAAATAAAAAGATATGGCAGAAGGATTACAAATAGGACAACTCCCTCAAAAGGAGAACTTAACCGGAAACGAGCTGATACCTTTTCAGCAAGGTAGTAGCAACGGCTCAATGAGTACCGCTACATTGAAGAAATACATCGGCACTGGTGGTGGCACTGGTGGCAGCACTGACTATATGAACTACATCACCGAGTATAATGTTTCCATCCAGCATCCTACTTCGGGAATTGACGGGAGTAACAAGTACAGTCTGGAAGGTGCCATTGCCCAAGTCCCGCAGGAACTTAGAAACATTGGGCTGAAGGTATCATTCATCAATTCAGATGGAAAAGTAGAAACATGGGAGTTCCAGGGAGGAACGTTTACAAGCATTGATAATTGGATTCGGCAAGCACTGAATGTGGATGTTGAAAACATATCTGTGAATAAAATATCCTCCGATAAAATAAAATCAAATAAAACGATTGATAATTCGGGCAATATTATTTCTTTTCAAGGAAGATGTGTTGTTGACGGCTTTGATATAGGTGACATGGATTATCTGTATACAAATTGTTATGGAATCTATTTTTACAAGAAAACAGAAAACGGCCTTACTTATCTAAATTGGAAGAGAGCCAATGCCGCCACGGGTAGAAATATAAGTAAAATTCCCAAGGAAAAAGAGTCTAATTACTGTAGGTTATTATATACAACCGAAGTTCCTGGTAAATATTTTTCGGGTAAAGAGAATTTTATTTTTACAGAATTTGGAGTTGCAGAAGTTCCTATTTTGGATTATAGCAAAAACTTAATAACAGAATCAATTCTAATCAAAGGATACAATACAACCAATGGTTCTCTATCTGTCAATGAGGAATATAATACGACTCAACTTATAGATATAAAAGATGCAAAAACTGTTTTTACAAATGCTTATTCCGTAGCATTGTTTACATCAGATGGTTCATATATTGGATATACCGGCAATCAGACAGATTCATTTCGGGAACTTAAAATAAACCAAAGCCCAGCCTATAGATACGCTGTCTTTAACTTTAACAAGAATACTCATGCTTTTGTTTCATTACATTATTTCCCTTGTAATCCCAATTCTATTGATATGGATTCAACTATGAATCATGATGAGATACTTCGTATGGCTTTCTCCGGAAAGAAAATGACATCGTTTGGCGACTCAATTGTAGAACTGGCTTCATGGCAGAAGTATGTATGGAAATATTTTAATATGGCTGACCATTATAACAGAGGTATTGGTGGGTCTAAGGTTACATCAGTTGGATATAAAAACAAGCTTGTTGATGAATCTGGATATTATCATGCAAGCAATCCTTCAGAGGGGACAATATCAATAAAGGATTATATGTGTGGAGATGAGCGGGTATCTACTATACCGCTTGATACTGATATATTGATTATTTATGCGTCAGCAAATGATATTTCAGGTAGTGTTGAACTAGGGAGTATAGATGATGGAGATGAAACACATTTTTACTACGCTTATGCCTTAATGATAAGAAAAATCATCAAAAGAATCCCCAACGCTAAAATTTTTGTATGTACGCCTCATAACTTTTATAATAAGTATGAAAATGCGGATTATCCATACAAAAATAATCAGAATCTAACTATATTAGATTACTGTAAAGTCATAAAAGATATTGCGGCAATATATGGCATTCCCGTCATAGATGTAAATGGGTTAAGTGGAATATCAACTTTAACAATAACCAAAGATTTGGGCGACCAAGTTCATCCTAATAATATCGGAGGGCAGAAAATAGCCAATGTTATAATCAATACACTTATAAGATTTGCTCCAATTAGTCTACAGGAACCACGGGTAGAAGATAAATTTCATTAACTAAATTTACATAGCACCAACTCAAAATTAAGGAATATTATTTTTACGAAAATGAGAGAGGCTATTTTTAGCAGAGAACCATTATTGGATTCTCAGCAACCAGAGAACGGAATTCGTGACGTATGATTTTGAGCATCCGTTTAATGAAGATTAAGTACTTACAATATTCATCCCGGACCGTGAAGTGCCGGGATGAAATTGTGTTAACCTTATTGGAAAGTAGGATCAACCCCATTATCCAACACTTCAATACTAACTTCAAGACCGCTTGTGTTTTCTGCGACTGAAATCGTATTAACCCACTTTCTCGGCACATCACTTTCCACAATCAAATGGTCTCCCATATTAATCATCGTATGACAAGTCAAATGTATGGATGCAAGTGCGGTACATATATCCTGTACAGACATATCGCCAGTAGTGGTTACACTCCACGGCTTATTAGTGTATGAAGTACCTTCTACCTCTTTGTCTGTATTTTCGTTTCTGAATAATGTAGTGGTATACTCTTTCAGAGTAATAACCCCATTGGTAGGAGCGCCTGAAAAAGAGATTTTTATTTTTTCTCTGGTGCCATAATTAGTGCACACCTTAACCCCTTCACTGAAATAAGCACTCCCAACAAACGGGAATACAGGCTTAATCATAGATATATTATTTCTCCAGGTTTTAAGCAGAGAAGTATATTGCGTATTAGCATCAACGACAACAAGCAGTCCTTTGTCTACATAATCTTTGATGGCATTTAAAATCCTATCTCTATCTCCAGTAGTAGCGGTATTATGGGTATACAGGGCAAGATGTTTTTTGTGCTTGACCGCTTCATCAAGTAATGTCAAAGAATAATCTAACAACTCTGTATTATCCATTCCATGTCTTGGGATATACCATCTATTAGTGCTGGCGGTGATAAATCTGGCTTCACCGCTGAAATACCTTTGGCTGATTGTTCCGATGGAATAATTATAATACTTGGATAATATTACAGCACTATGGGCATCCATATAATTCTCAGGGGGACACCACCCCTCGGTTTTCAAACCTTGAGAAATAAAGTATTCTTTGGCCGATTTGATTGTATCTTCAAACTCAGCGTCACTGAAGTTATTACTTCCTTTATGCGGGTTCCACCCGTGCGCTATAAAACCATTCCCGGCTTGTATTAACGACTTGAATTTCTCCTTGTCTTGAATAGACCTGTTTTTGTATATAAAGGCATTAAGACAACAAGTAACTGGAATACCCATTGGGTTCGCCACATCACACCAGGAAAAAAAGGCATCAATGGAGTCCAGCATTATACTGACTGACGCTGTTTCCTGTAATGTAGGTATGTGCGTGTCTAATTTGTTTAATAACTTTATCTCTTTATTGGCCTCTTCTATTTTTTCATCAATAGTTGGAAGAGTGTATGATATAGATACAGTTGCATCCAAATCATATCCCTTATAAATTATATAAGGATAGTCAGATGGTGACGGTGCAACAATCCGTTTGCTGCCTGATTCAACCTTATTACTTCTGTATATATCTTGTACTCCATCCGTATTATTATCACTTGACTTGCTGAAATAAACCTCAGTCCAAGCCGCTTTAGTTTTAACATAGTCAACATCCAAGATGCTATTACCAGGAAATGTATTCTCTAATGACTGAAACTGCATCTTAAATGAATGTATATCAACATTTATCTCTTTGCCGCCAATACTATCCTGTATGCCCGAAATAATTCGGCTCTGCTCTTCTATTTGCTGATTAACGTTTTTAATATCATTATCAATTCGTTCAACCATTGCCTGGTTGGGTATTTGCTTCCAACCATCGACATCAGTAAATGTTCCGCCCTGGAACTCCCATGTTTCTACTTTTCCGTCCGAATTTATGAACGAGACCTTCAGTCCGATATTTCTAAGTTCCTGCGGAACTTGGGCAATAGCGCCTTCCAGACTGTACTTGTTACTCCCGTCAATTCCCGAAGTAGGATGCTGGACGGAAACATTATACTCGGTGATGTACTCCATATAACCGGTTCCACCACTGCCGCCACCAAGCTCATCCGCCAGTGTCAGTATAGGGTTGCCGTCCTTATCCAGACCACGCACGTAAAATGCCTTTCTTTTCGGAAGCGCACTTTCAACTTCCTTCATCGTTTTTATAGCTCCCATAATTATCTGATTAAAAATTGAACACCATTTATTGTTTAATAAGTGAATACAATCCGTCTTAATACGCTGCCGACCGCTATGCCGGCAGCATCCGCAAGTATGTCCAGCCAGTCCCATCCCGAACCGACCTTGCAGTTCTTCTTATACATCCAGTCAGCGGCTTCTTTCGTCACGCCTGCCGTAACGGCACAGAGTTCACCCACCGTCAGGGTGATGACAAGGCATGCAAGAAAATGCAGCAGCTTGTCGTTGATTCTTAAAAACATATTCAACATAACCATTATCCACAGAAAAAATGAATCCAATGACTACCGTCAAAAACGAAAAAGCAGGATATCTGATTGATAGAAGTGGCAGTGGTTGTGCCTCTGTTATTGGCATTCATCAGAGGTCCTTTCACTGAAACATTGCGGTTCAACTGGTTCTTCAAATATACAATCCGACCTGGAGTAGTTGACCTTGGAAGAAACAGGGTAGGGTCAAAACTTAGATCCGGTCCTCCATATATGATAATGTCATCGGTATCACTGACCGTATAGCTCGGTGGGGCAGACATCATACTGCTGCCTAAATTGCGGACACCCACAGATAATCCGGAAGCCCGTAATCTGCTTATTCTTACCGATTCACCGCTCCTGGCATTCAAATCTACATTACCCTGTGCTTCTATCGCGCAAGTATCATATCCGGCCTGGGCCATCACTTTTACACCGGTTGAATGGTCACCGTAGGCACTCAGACTAAGTGCCGTAATCCCATCTCCACGAATACCGCACATTGCCCCGGAAGAGACATTCACTTCAAAAAATTTCCCGCCATCCTTGCCTATCCTCAATATCGCGGTCGGATTTTCCTTTTCGTTTTCAAGTCCTCTGTTGGTAATCTTAAATGCGCCGATATAACCTTCGGTTGCGGTAACACTGCCTCTAAAATCCCCGTCTGCGCCATCCAGATGCTTCACCTTCAGATTATCCACGTCGATGAGAGCTGCATCTATCTTCCTGGCAAGTAAAAGCTGCGTACCCAGTAGCGGGTATTCCTGGATGGATTTCCAGGAAGTAGTGTCCGGGTTCTGGGCCACATCGTCGAACGGGTGCATCTCGCTGTTTCCTGCCACCGGATTCATCCACATGAATACAAACCCTTTGTCCTTATCCAGGAAATATTCCCCGTTCTTGTATTTGAATGGCAGCGGTTTCCAGTCACCATCAACCGGGAAGGGGGACGGGTTCTGCCGCACAATGCTGGCCCTCTTCTGAGCAAGAAGGGTCTCGCGGGCACTATCACGGTACGCTTCCACAATCACGGAATCCGCATTGCCCCACTTGTCAGACGGAAGGTAGTATTCCCATTCGGACGATGCACCGGGGGAATCCGCCGTACCAAGAACCTTGCCGGCCGACTGGACATGCAGCCGCCAGAATACATCCAGCAGGGCCGCATCAGCCCCGCTGCGGTGCAGGGCTTTCAGCTTCAACGGTACCATCTGCACGTTGTTACAGTCCACAGAGATGGCAGCCGACTGGCACTCGATGTCAACGTATTCCACCGGGTCAGGCTCGCTGACAGCCACGACACTCAAAACTGCTGTCACCATCATAGCTCAATAGGATTTGTATTCGTTGCTATTACTCTGAATGTTTTGGCGCGTGCTGCATCCGTATAGGTCAGTGCGATGTCCTTGCCCTGGAACTTGTTACTGTCCTTGCCCGACAGTGTGAACGGATTGTTCTCGCCATCAAACGTGGCGAAGTCCCAGCTTGCCACCGCCACTTCCTCTCCGGACTGACGTTTATAGGCATACGGCGTCAGCGTTCCCGTTTCTCCAGGATATATCTGCCCGTCAGAAGCAAGCCCCTTGACCTTGAATGCCGCCAGTATAGGGTCGCTAAGGTCGAACACGGTAATGAAGCCTTTGGCAAGGACCTTGGCGTCACGGACAGCCTCACAGCTCACTACCAAAGAACCGTCAACATCAGATGCCTGTATGCTCTGCGTGCTTTGAGTACCGAGATTCTCTTCCCCGGAAGGAAGATGCTTTTTCCACTGGAGCGTGATATTGCCCAAATCGTTGATTAAGTCACCGCCACTGTACAGCGATGCCTTCAATGTCAGCACATCGGCCGGATTGACTATTTGCGTACCCTTGTCAGAAGTAATGAATAACTCATACTGCTTCCCGGATGATTCCTGGATAATGACATTGGTGGCAAGTTCATTGAACTCTGCCGTGTGTCCGCCGATTTCAACTTCACCCGAAATGGTTATGCGGTCATTGTCATATCCGGAGATGGGCACGAGGTTCCTCATGACCCGAAGTCCGGTCATGGAATAGGACTGCGAGTCCACGCTTACATTGTATCCGGTTACGCGTTTGAACATGCCTGCAAACTGTTCCGTAGTACACAGCCCGTCCTCCCCGAATGCAAGTTCAGTACCGTTGTACTTGAAAACAAGCCTGGAAGGAATGAGGATACGCCCGCTGCTCACATCCCGCAATACGACAACGACAATAGGACGTTTGTCCTCCGCCAACGCTTCAAAATCCGGTATATACTTGTCACTTTCCTTCGTCCATGCCTGGATAAGAGGTCCGTTATCCACGCGTACATACCCGTTGACGGTCGTTCCGTTGCTCACCGCCACGACAGCCAGTGAAGCGGTTACTTGATTCTGGTTCATCGTTTACCTCCTTTCGCCGACTGTTTCTCAATAATCGCTTTCAGTTCGCGTGCCGAACCGATAATGTCAACATCCAGAAGAGTGCCCACATTCCGCATCTCACTGATAGGAATGTACACCCTGCCGTCCGGAAGGGTATTCATCATGCCGAAGAACCTGCCTTCGAGCTTTGTTTTTTCCGCTATTACGTACATATTGATAAAAGTTTAAGTTATTATTCATATACCGGCCCCGTGGCAATGGACAGAGTCTGCCCGTCAATCTGTGAGGAGATAACGGCGCCTTCCTCATCGCCCATCAGGGACTCACCCGCAAGAAGCTCCACTTCCGCCCATACCTGGAAGATATGCCCCTTGGGGAAACCCTTGTCCGCCGGAATGAACTCCAGCGTACGCCCGCCGGTTGCCAACACCTTCTCCGTTTCGCCCGGCTTGCCCGACTGCCCTTTCCATGTGATACGGAAAAGCTCGTCGTACTCTGTACCGTACTCACGGCGGTTGTCGAAGATGCGTACCTCATAAGCGCTCGGCTGCTTCATATCATCGGAAAGGGTGAAACCTTTCGTCTGGATAATTTCGCAATTGAGGGAAACGGCCATCTCCGTCTTTACCTCAATAACCTTTTCCAATTGTCCGTCAGTAGGAGCCTGCGGCCTGCTACCCGCATATTCACAAGCGCGGACACGGAAGCTCGCACCGGTGATATACTTCGCCTGATACATCAGCTTTCTTGTATATATTCCATTCCCGTCATGGCAGACGATGCCGGGGTCATCCGGTGTAACCGGGCGGTATGCTCCGTTTTCAAGAATGTCCCAGAAGTATGCGGCATGTTCATCATCCACGGGTTCAGTCCCTGTATAGAGCTGCGGTTCTATCTCCCTGTCCCAATAGCCGGAACGGTCGGACAGACGCAGCGGGTCGGTCACCATCACGGAATCACCCTTCAGGCGCAACGAATACGCCTTGTTGTCATAAAGGTGCGCATAGGACTTCACGCTTCTTTCTACCCTGACCTCGCGGTTCGTACGCAGGTCCGTGAATATCGCGATACCGAAATACTCCATCGGAGCTTCAGGAGATGTATTCTTACGGATTATCAGTGCATATTTCGGTATGTCACCGCTACCATCAGAGATTGTATAGTATTCGTTGTTTACTATACGGTTGGCTGACTTGTCACGGGGTGCGCCCTCGAACCACTCCACCCCCGTGAGTTCCATTTCACCGAATACCGTCTTCTCATCGAATGCCGATACCTTCGGCACAATGACCAGCGGTGTCAGGGTCCGGTCGGGGCTGTATTCCCGCAGCTGCTTGTCATAGGTCTGCACGGGACTGCCCGACAGTACAATTATCTCGCCCTGGATGGAAAGGGGACTCACATAAATACGGCCCTGCTGTTTGTTACTCTTTATTCCCATAGTTATAATATGTCAAAACCAAATCTCTGTTCTATCTGCTGCATTTCCCCTTCAACCGGAATGAATACCCGGCAGATGAAGGCAACGGACCTGCTTACAAAGCCGAAGTCTGAACCGACCCCGTGCTGGTTCCCGTTGTCGATGTGGATGGCAAGCCTGTTGCCATCCACGTACTCAGGCGTCCAGAGGTTATCTGCCGGAACATTTCCGCTGTCACGGAACCATTCCACTTCGGTGGCACCGTCCGCCATCACATCATCCGTTATATCCGTAGTTCCGAAATATATACGCCCGGACATTACCGTATCCACACCGCCTATGACGAATGCCTCCCCGCCTGATAGTGAGAGCTGGAGCGAATACCTGCTGTCGCCCTCAAGGAGTCCCCACGACGGGGAGTTCCATTTCGGTTCGTCGGTTGTCTTATCTGACAGACAGCCCCACTTGCAGCCAAGGTGGTAGACCGTATGCTGTTCCAGCAGGGTATATTCGCTGCCGGAAGGCTTTGCCAGCTCGTACTGAACAAACCGGTAAGGAGCACCGCTCTGGGCCGTTTCCAGAGACCAGACACCCCGGTCTACCTTGTTGGGAACGACATCACCGTTATAATCGAACTGATAGAATTTCTCGGCAATGACCGTCTGTGCAACGATGCCAACATCTTCGGTTGTCACCGGCAGTTTTTCGAGTGCCTTGATGTTAGGGAGTTTTCCAATTGTAAGCGCATAGTTGTAGTCCTCCAATATCGGCTTATAGACATTGGACAAGAACATAATCCGACCTTCTCGTGAAGAAATCATCCACGACTGTGCCCGCCCGTTAAAGCCGCCTGCCTCAGGAAGCGTACTGTTACCCCTGCGGGTTACGTTGTAACCGGCCAACGGCGGATAGTTCGTGCCGCCCGGCACTTCGCTGTCCGGATAGAGCACGACCGTTATGCTATTATCCTGCGCATTGGTAGTAAGAATACGCATCCAGCTTGTATGATACTCGGAACCGCCCGTAAGCAGTGTATTAATGATGGAAAAGCAGACATCATTCTCCTGGAACTTCATGAAGTCGAAATCCGTGCGTTTCTCTATTTTCAAACGATAGGTGCTCTCGCCCAAATCCTCCACGGATTCTATCTTGCCAATCTCGGTGAAGGAGTAGTCTGACTCCATTCCTTGAATCTGATTGATAATAAGGTCAAGCACTGACAGTGAACCGCGGACTTCCAACCGTTCAAATTGTCCTCTACCATCAGGAAATATCCCTGCACCCTTGCCGGCAATCAGGCCATCAACAAACTCGCCGAACCAAGCACCACCAAACAGCTTCAAAAGATATTCCGTTGCATCCGGCCGGTCCTTACGCAAAAAGTTCTTCAGTTCTTCGACAATCGCATTAATCCAGTCCTCCAGTTCCGCATCTTTATCTGCAAGTTCAAAGAAATTAACGGCCACTCTGGAGAAATTCCGCTCCAATTTCAGGCGAACATCCCGCCCGGTATCATTGGCGCCATTCCATGGAACTATATTTTCATATTTATTATCCATACTTATTTCAATTCCAGTTCATGACCGTTAAATTCAAGAAGAAGAGGTTGCCAACATATACCGTACTCCAATGTATCCATATCAATGAAGTTTAGCATATAATCAGCAAAACGATTATGTTCTTTCCGGCTTTGCTTGCGAAGTTGGGCATGTTCCACCCTCACAACACCATTACTCTTCCTGCGCTCATAGCTGTAACTCATGAACGAAAAAGAAAAGCACTCGCCACGTTTAGTACATGCCCTCATCTCATTTATAGCCTCGTAAACATTCATGCTGCAAATGTATCAAGTTAGCATCCGTAGAAAAAGGACATCATTACCGGCGCACATTGCTCTCTAACATTTCCACTCTCTTGATACCATCCCGCACTTTTCGTGGATCTACCACCAATTCCTTATCCAAAATAGCCTTCAGCAGTTCATTATTCTTCTGTAACAGCACAACTATTTGCAAACGTTGCTCAGGCGTCAATTCTGAAACAGGACCGGAAAATGACTGTGAAGGCACTCCTGTTTCTTCAGCACTATAGCCACCGCTGTACTTCCCACTTCTGGTACGAACCTGTTCCAATATCTGTGTAGTATTCAACATACGGATTGTACCATTCTTCTGTGCCATATCAAATACATCCAGGAACTGACGGACATGCGGATTAGCAACTCCTTCATGATTTGTCACAAACTCATTCTTGTGTACAGGTATCACACCTGCCACATCATCCGGATTCCCGCTACGGGTATAACCTTCCACGTATTCATTGGAATAACCGCCCGATTTCAAACCTTTCGCTTCATCACGCTGCTGCTTTGCCACCGCAATCTGCGCAGCACCACTGGCTACCGCTGCCGCAGCCGCAGCAGCCCCCAATGCAGGACCGACGAAAGGTATTCCTGCCATGGCCTTATATGCTTCCATGGCCGTAACGGCAGTAGTGGCCGTAACCTGCAATACAGCAGCCGCAAATTGCTTGTCCGCATATTTCTTTTTCACCTGATTGATAGCTTCTTCCTTTTCTTCTTCCAATTTGGTAGTGTCCTTGCCAGCTTTCTTGGCAGCCTTGATTTGCTTGTCATATTTACGGCTAACTTTACTAATCTCTGCATCCTGAAGGGCATTAATAACTTGGCTGGCAGCAGAGGTAGCCTGACCAACTACATCTAATGCAGCTTTAGCCTTATCTATTCGCTGCTGTTCGCGTTCCTCTGCAATCCGGGCTTTTTCATCCTGATACTCTTCAAACGTTATCAAGTCCGCATCATACATCGCTTTCAAAAGCCTATTCTTTTCCTTAAAAGAAGAAGTATTATCTATATCCTGAAAACCGTTCTTACGCTGTTTTTCTTTATCAGCCTGTTTATCCTCATAATCCATATCCTGCAATTGGGTATCAATACCTGAAGTATCCTCCCCATATGCAGCCAACATGTCTCTCCGGTCATTCAGATATTGACGTTCCAACTCTTTCAGCTTCTCCAGATAATCCGCTTCCCGTTTAATATCCCCCGATATATAGGCTTGTTTCAATGCTGCCCGTTGCGCCTGGAACTCTTCATCAATAACGGCCAAATTATCATTCTGCGAATTTTTTCCGGCATCCTTAGCGGCTTGCGTCAACCTATCAGCCTCGGCAATCATCTTATCATAAATCTGCCCTTGAATATCCGAAGCATCCTTACCGAATTTTACCAACAATGCCTTGCGTTTCAATAAATAGGAAACTTCAATTTTATACAGTTCCTGCTGGTACTTTTCTTTCGTCATTTTCTCATCATCCAGCAGTTTCTGTTTTAACAGGTTCCGCTCTTTCTGCATATCCTCTTTCAGTTTTTCCATACGGGCTTTCAACTCTTTTTTCTGGGTTTCTTCATCCGCTTCTCTCCCATGCCCATTCCCTGTACTGCCCGGAGTAATAACAACTTCCTCCAAAACATTTGCCTTATTCTTGGCAGAGGGCTTGTTTATGAACGGATTCATTTCCGCCTTCACCGCAGTGATACGCTTAGCCGCCTTTTCAACGACTTCAACATAATCCTGAATCTCACCCTGTATCTTTGGGATATCGCTTCTATCCGAATAATATTTCTCAAGGTTCTTGGTAATGGCTTTCGCTGTATTTTTAGCAGTATTACCGGCAGCAATACTCTTATCCGTAGCTACGACCATTTTTTGAAGGAAATCATCTACCTGTGACTGAGGCAATGTACCAATGAGGGCATTACGGACATCGTTCATCTCATCAATCTTATCCGTCATACTCTCATTCTGAATTTCGTCACTCTTCTCCTGAAGGACCTTCCTCGCCAAATTGCGGTCCATCTCTGTATTAATATCCCGATAGGCCTGCTCTATATCCTTCAGGGACGAATATTCATTAAGCAAATAAGGAAGATACTGCCCATATTTGGTATTTATTTCCTCTATCAACTCTTTCCTGCGCTTTGTACCTTCCCCGGCTGCTTTAGTCGCATCAGTCAATTTGCGTAATTGACTACGTTCCTTTTCGCTTTGCGCCAAAAAAGAATTAACGGCTTTTTCCGCATCTGAAGTGCGGGTCGCAAATTTGTAAATAGCTACCCCCGCTCCTAATGCCAGGGAAGCCAATATACCCAAAAGGTTGGCTTTACTGGCCGCATTGAAAGCTTTCATCGCAACTGTCGCCCTCTTAATGTTACCACTCAAAGCATATTTGGCAGCACTCAGCAAAAGGGTTCCGCTCCGGGATGCCCGTGTTGTGATAATATTCTTCTTTTCCTGCAACCACTCCAATGTCTTTGCGGCCGTCAAACGTTTCGTCCACAATTCTTGCGCTTTAACCGCTGCGGTGTATGCAGTTATTACAGCAATCGACGACAATATGATTCCCTTATACTCCGATAGGATAGAAACAAGCGCACCTAACCCTTTCACCGTCATGCTTCCGGTCGTAATCATATACTTCATTACAGGAAGCAGCTTCTCACCTAATTCTACCCGTACATTCTTAAATTTCTCTTTCGCCTTATCCAATCCTGCCTGAACGGTATTATTCTGCACATTATACTCATTGGTAATACTCGTTCCCTCACGGAAGGCATCATTCGCAGTTTTCTGCTCCTTACGTACCTTTTCAACGTTTCCAGCCAAAGCACTAATCACTCCGGCAGCTTCCGCACCGGAAAGCTTCATTTCCTTCAGTATAGGAGCCATCTTATCCATACCACCGAGTTTACCCAAACTTTCCAGGAAACGAAGAAGCGCTTCATTGACATCTGTGTCAATAAGCGTGGTAAACTCTTCCACGTCCATTTTAGCAAGCTTGGCATACTTCGCCGGTTCCTGATAGATTTTCAGAATCAACCCTTGTAATGCAGTACTTGCCATTTCACTACGTAGCATGTTCTGGTCAAGCGCAGAAGCAAACCCCAACACATCAGTAATCGTCAATTTGGCCTGCTTAGCCACACCGCCCATGCGCGCAGCAAACTCTATCAGATAGGGTTCTGCCGCCGAAGAATTTTGGGCAACGGTATTCACAGCACTACCGGTAGCCAGCATATTCTCACGAAGTGTCCGGTTTGCATCCCCAAACATCTGTGACAATTTGCCGATATTCTTTACTGCATCTTCCCCCAGGTCCTCTCCTAAAGCGACATTAATCTGATTGGCAGCATCCACAAAATCCAATACACCCTTTTTACCGGTGATGCCCAACCGCCCAGCATCTCCTGCCAAAGCGTTAAGCTTTTCCCGTGGTGTACGGGTATCCATGTGCTTGAACTCCTCATTCAGTTCCGCCACTTCTTCCTTTGTCATCCCGGTATACTTGATAACCTGGCTCTCCGCCTCCTGCATCTCCGCATACTCATCAACACATTTACGGGCTGTCAACACGACTCCGGTCAACGAAGCTACGGCGCTGGTTCCAATAGCAGCATACCTGTTAAACCCGTCCGCCACTTTTGAAAGGGAAAAACGGGTATCACGCGCCTGCACCTCCAGCTCTCTCATACGCTTTTTGGTCAACAGGTAATCCTGACGCAAAGCCTTCCATGCTTCAGTTCCGGGAATAGCCTTATCCATTTCCCGTTTGAGTTGTGAAGCCCCTTTACGCAGTTCAGCGTAAGACAACGATGTCCGTACTCCTTCTTTACGATATTCAGCCAGGCTTTTATTCAATTCATCCTGCCTTTGCTTGAGTGCCTTATACTCATCAGAGTTTTTCTTGCCCTCCGCAGACAGCTTATCCATTTCCGCCCTTACAGCCGCTATCTGTTCTTTTGTTTCCGCAAACTTTGTTTTGGCTTCCGAATTATCAATCCGGATTGCCATTCTAAAATCATTTATGCTTATCGCCATACCTATACTACTTTACCAAGACAAAGGTATCCTGGCGATTAACTATGAAAAAGGACATATAAAAGAGACTGCTCCATAAAAAAAATCCCGGCTATCCTCACAGACTACCGGGTACTTCTTACTCAGACAAAAACTATTCATCCAGCCAACGGCCATTGTCCAACCAGACACCACCGTCACGCCATTTGCCATCCGTCAATATCCACCGTGACAACGCTTCCGTATCACTTATGGAAATCGGATAGAACACACCTTCCCAGGCTCCTTTCCGTCCGGACGCATCAATCATATATGTACATTCTTTGCAAACAAACCGTTTATTGTGTATAACAAAAACACTCCGTATGTCATAAATATTCGGGTCGTAACAATGGAATGTAAACTTCTTCTCTCTCTTTATATCATAATCCTCTTTATACAGATGCTCTGAAATAACCTTCAGCTCCATTGACTCCCCCGCCAGGCTCATCTTCGCATCGTCCATACCTGAATACGAAGAGTGGAATATCAGTCCCTTATTGAGTATGTTGTCCGTATATACGGTCGGATACGGGTCTGAGTCCGGTCTACGCAAATAGCCGGTCTGTTTCTTAATGCCTGTATAAAAGCCCAAATAAACCGTACTCTTTGACGTATCATCCTCATAATTATTATTCTTGATATAATCTTCAATACCCTGAGAAGAGGTGCTTTCCTCTACATTCTCATCCGAAGCTGTCAAGTCACCGGCACTATCCAAGATCGGAACAATACGCAATACATTTGCATAGGTAACACGCCCATCCAGTTGTACCGTAGTCTGTTTAATCGGTACTGCCCCATGCCGTACCGGTATCATCTCCAACGTAACGAAATCCCGGCCGGCATCATAGACCAAATCCGCATATTCATTGACCGGACATCCCCGATATAAGGTATGCGGTTTTCCGCCTATATCCTCCTTCTCAAAGGAAGTCCTGATGTATTCTATCCCTGTGCTGGTATTCGTAACCAGCTCCATACCATTTGACTTATTAGCAAAGAAATCATGTACCGCAGCTATCCCGACCACATTTTTTCTTTCCGCCATCTCCATCAATGCGTCCGGCAATCTCCTTTTTTTGTAATACTCACTATCCGGCAAATCATATTTCACATTCCTGATACCGATATTCACTTCTTCCTCCTCGTCTTCCGTTTCCTCGACGTACTCGTCCTTCACAGAAGACAAATAGGCTACCGGCGGAGCTACGTAATAATTTGCGGAAAGCATTATCCTGACGCTCTTTTTCCGGCTATCTATAATAAAGAGGATACCATACAGTTTTTCAACTTCTTCCAAAAACTCCTTCACAGTCCAGCCGGGAAACATCTTGGCGTATTCCGTTGTCTGTTGGGCATGGATAATCAACTGGTATTTCCAGGGTGTATCGGTAAACTGGTTCTCTACAATCTGATAGCCAAGTGCCTGTATCATCTTCTCCATGACAGTAGCCATATAGGGCATCGGAATATATATACCGTCTGCAACCTCTTTAAAAGAGAGTTCCGTGTACACCCCTGCCTTTTCCCCGGATTTTTGTTCTGTAAGATAATATTCGAGTTCGAACGGATTAATCATGGTTTCTCCGGCCAACACGGGCGGAAGATTATATTCCACCTCCGGATACATCTTATCCAGTAGCCTATTCTTACGTCCGGCAGACGGCATGGGAGCACTACCCATATCCAAAGAAGAAACCAGCTTGTCAGAACCGATAAAATAGTTGAGTTCCGAGTTCCCCGATGCTATCTGTATGGAAACGCTCTTCTCCGTCCATCCCGTAATCACTTCAGTACCGTCACAGAACACACGGTTGTCCGCTATCAGTACAGCCCTCCGTTTGGTCTTTACTTCCTTTATGGAGTTAAGCCTATGCAAATGATTATACAACCGGGCATTAACGGCATTGGTTAAAGCCAGTTCTATATCATAGGTATATTCCCCATTCTTGGTAAAGAACGGATTTTCACGCTTCACCTGTATCTCAACAGCCGCAGGCAACACTACCGATACCCCATCTATAAACAACTCAGTCATATCAATCTACCAGTTTCAGGCCAATACTCAGCCCATTAAACCCACCAAAAACATCATACTCCCATTCGGTCAGCATTCCATTTGCCGGGCTCAACTCGCCACATACGAAGTCCATTGCCAGCAATTCTTTCTTTACCAGTTCCATAATACGTTGCAACAGCGCATAATGCTGCAACTCTTCCTCATCCATTTCTTCCCCTGCAGGAACTTTCTCCAGCAGAAACAATAGTATCTGGTTGGATTCCTGATGGCAATCCATCCCGCCTTTCAACTCCGCATCCGGAAAATTACCACATAGCCAGATACCCTCCGCATCCTTCAGCTTCTTCTGCAAATGCCCTTCCCGTACTGCCAGTTTAATCCCCTCAATCGGTTTTTCCGACCTGACATTGACACGCTGCCTGATTTCCAGCAGCATCTCCCTGTATCTTACAATATCAATCATAGCCTATCAAATTATTCTGCTCCGGATCAGCCAGCCGGAAGCTGAACTCCACTGTTTTCAAAACACTCTTGCGAAATTCCCGTTCAAACTTCTGTTTGGTTATCACAATCGGCAACCACTCATTATTAACAAGAATGCCAGCTTCCTGACAATTAAGCAGGTTATGCCACAGCTTATAATCGCTTTGGAAGAATATACGCCCGCTGTTAACCGTATATTCATCCGTAACCTTAACACCGAACTTTCGGTCTACCCCATACATGGCAGCCATATCACTTTCATTATTTCCTGCCATTTTCAGGCCACCGGTAGCAGTCAGTGTCTCCGGCATATCATATACGTTTTTAAAGCGGAAGCACCATGCTTCAGCATAGCGTGTCCGGTCTATGACAAACAGCAGGGAACCGCCTGATACCTCCACTTTGTATTGAAGAATGTCCGGCTTCTCAAACAGAGAGGAAACGACATCCGGACTCGTATCGAACGTATAAACCCCATCATCGTAACTGCCGGCAGCTACGAAACGGTTTTCCTCTGTTCCGTCATCCCAATAGGCTGTCACATTCATCCCTTTCTTTCCGGACGCATCGACCGGGAAACCGCTTACATATTCCTTTGCTCCAGGATACGTCACTTTCCGGTTTACCTCACTCAAACAGCCCGGAGCTTCCGCATCTTTCCGGGTGACCAAACGGCTGAACATGACAAAACAAGTCATATCCTCCACTCCATTGATAAGAAACGTGAAGTCTCCTGCCGCATCTGTCTGGATCGTATTCTCCCCGGCACACCATACTCCCCACAAAGCGAGTTCACAGAACTTGCCCAATCCACGGGTACGCACCTTAAAATCGGCATCCGGGGAATATTCCTCTTCCAAAACAGTCTTCCCGCCATACCTCACGGAAAAGGTTATAGTACTGTCCGTATCAATAATGTACTCACGCATGGTCGCGCAGAACTCCCTTGGCTTAGGTCTCTGTATCACATTCATAACCGGCAGTATTTATTCCGTTCATCATTTTTTGGAAGCAGATCATACACCGGAATTATCCCGTCACGTACCCGCTTCATTTCATCCAACCAAACAGCAGCATCGTCCTCCATCCATTCCGCTACCCGTACAATATCATCCGTATCGGCTATCCGGCTGTCCGCCATTCCGTTTTTTGCCATATAGCCGCGTATCACCCCACTGGGAAATATACGGAGCGGAAGACGACGTAAAGCTGCCGCCATAGCAAACAGTGCAACAGCCATACATGCCGCATAATGTACATCACTCTCCGGAACCGCTTTTTCTGCCAGCAGTTCATCCCATCCGTCACCATAGGCACGTTCCACCTTCAACCGCTGAGCTTCACGAATGAACGGTACAAGCACGAGAAACGTGCGCTCGCTCTTCTCTATCGGGAAATACATGTCAAAGGAGTTTACATTACGAATGATAAGCCGCTGAGTGAGCTTATAGGTATCCGTCTGCATCCATTCCTGAAGCCCGGTTTTGTTCAGATACCGGATGAGCGCATCCACAGAACGATAATATTCCTCCAGATGTAACGCGTCGTCACGGTCAAGCTGCCATTCCCAGGGAAGCTTTTCACTGTTATCCGTTGCCATCTTGAACTTACGGCCATCATCTTCATGACTGAGGTCGTTCTTCTGGTACATCCGGAGTGTTGCCATTATGGCAATCGGCCGCTGAACCTTCCTTACCAGTTCATTATCCTCTCCGTTCTGATAATATTTTTCAGCCAACTGCATAACCCGTTCACCAATCAATACGGTAAGTTCTTCAGTCGCAACTTCTATGTCTCCGGAAATCTTGGAAAAGGAGTTATTGGCATAATAGCTGCCTGTGAGTTCCCGCAGTTCCTTAGCACCATTTTTGTTCTTATTGAATATCATATAATTATTGTTTAAGATTCCTTATCATTTCATCCGCCCGCTGTTTATCGTCCAGCAGCTTCATCATAACCCGTAGCAGTAATGTATCGTCAGTAGCATCCGCATTGCCGAAGATTCCGCTTTCGGCAACTGAATAAAGTACACTGTTCATACCCAGACTTTGAGCGGTTCCTGGCTGTACATCCGAACTTTTCCTGCTCCGTTCAAATACCGGAGCGAAGCAGAGTTCCAACCCGTCGATGATAAAAACTCCGGAAAACAAATATTCACAAAAATAAGCGAACCAGGCGTAAACGCCCCATTGCACCCATTCAGGCATATCACGCACCAACCCCATATAACGGGACATATACTGCACACGGAACGGTTCGCGTAGGATACACCCCTTATCCTTGACCGGTTTCCGGTAGAGAATGGCGCACAATGCACGAAGGTCGGTAGCATCCCGGCCTGCATTGTACTTGTTCATCACGGCCACCGCCTGACGAAATTCCCCAAAAGTCAGGTCAGATCCATGGCTGGCCGGACCACGAAGATACCGCCACACCGGAAGAAGATTCTCCGTACTGTCATAAGTCAGTTCAACGGCGTCTTCTCCAACCTTCCACATCCAGCCCAACGTAGCCGCCAATTTATCAACCAACAGCATATCCTCCACTTTCGATTTAAAACGATACCCTCTATTCTTCAGAACATAGGCACACCACTCACGTTTCACATCAAGTAAAGCCACTCCCGGCTGTTTCATCAGCCTGCTGCGTATCTTGAGCAAGTGAAGCCACTCCAACGGCTTCACTTCTTCCCAACAATCCGGAAAATCAATATCCTTCTGTTTCATAATTCCTATACCTGATTAGTCGGTCTGTCCGGGGCCGACACGTTATCTTCCTTATTTATCACTTTCCGATAGATACCGAGGAAAATTCCTTTCTTATGCGGGAAGTTTATCCGTATGGCATCATTGATAGCCTCCAGTGCAATTTCTTCCGGTATCTGTGTATCCGCACCGTAGAATATCTTGAGGGCATACAACATCTGGCTTCCGCTGTCACTCTTGCCGTCAATAATGATATTAGCCAATGCAGGGGAAAGCCCAAAACCGCTGGTCGTAGAACTATCTGCAATCCGGGAAATCTTCGCCTGTGCCTCGATGTATTTGTCGATATTCATTTCAATCGGTTCTATCTTCCAACTCTGCGTATGTCCTAAATCATCCATGAAATCCACGCAGCTAAAGAACTTACCGGCATTCTTCTTGCCCGCCATGACATCCGCAATAATCTCAGTCAGTTCGTCCTTCAATCTTTCCATTTCCTTCTGAATCTTCGCTTCATCCCAATCCTCGTGCATGGTCATAATCAGTTCACGCTTCTGATTCCAGTACTCTTGAGGACTGTGTACCACATAGGCAGCGGCAATCATATTCTCATTCAAATGACGAATGATTTCCGGCAGATTATTCGCATTCTCAAGCCAGGAAACTGAACCATAAAAACAGGAAATGGCATACATGCTCCTACCGAAACTACGCATGCAGTGATATTTGACAGCCGTCTCATATTTGGTCGGGTTCCATTTGTCAAACTTCGGATATTTACGAAAAGTCCGGCTCCGGAAAGATTCAAAATCGCCTGTGAGAAACTCTTTCACGTTTTCCAGCCGCCGGCTGTCATCATCCGGCCAAACCAAACGGGCCTCCCCGCTGTGCAGGGATTCCAGCCGCTGCACCCATGGCCGGCCGATACGCACTCCCTTGCCCATATAGTACTTGGTAAAATGCCCGTTCATGTGCGTATATTCCACCAGATTTTTACGAATATATTCCTTATAATCCCAGCTATCCAACCACTGTTGAATTTCATCATCCTCCAGCCATTCCTGGATACGTTCATTATTCTCAATCCTCACCCGGTAGAGCATCGGCCCCTGACCGTACAGCAGTCCTGTCTTACGGTCCAGAATGCCAGGTCCCAGGTTATTTTTCTCCAGCAAATCACGGATCGCATTCGGCATGTTATTATCCGGGCCCCAGGGAACTACCCGAACCCCGGCTACCGTCACAGGCTCACCGTCCCAATCCTGCGTCCCTGCATCAAAGAACTGGCTCATGCTCTGACTCCAGTTCATATTAATGGCATATTGCCCGGCAGCAGTATCCACAAAGCTGAAATTACCTATCTTCTTTTTTATATCACTCATAACTATGTATTAATATATATTCTCGTTGTATTCACAAGCAGGGTCCCGCAGTACTTCTTCACAATCTCCACCAGTTCCGGAATATGCTGTTCAATAACAGGATTAAACCAGGGCTTCGGTTCTCTCTTCCATTCATTATCCGTCGTTTTGGTGAGAATGCGCGTACCATTCTCCATATTGTACCCCTTACCGACACCCAAATGTACATACACGCCTTCAGCTTTAAAACCAAACCCGATACTGGTTATCTCCTGCCCGTCCATAGGTGTCTTACCATAGTGACGATAATTCTGCTTCAATGACTTGGAAAGCTTCTTATCCGTATCAATCCAGCGTGCTACGGATAACCGCAGCGCATCGTCGACCTTTTTCCCCCATGCTTTCACATTCGCATTAAATTCAGCAACCGCCTCTTTATTCTGCTGACGCTCGAACTGCTGCGTATAACCGGCATCTCCCTCGATAACGACATCAAGCGGATAACGGTTACCGAAGAAGTTGCTTTTGCTCCGCCAGCTTCCACGGTTCTGCCCCTGCATCATTCTTTCTGCGTGTGCTCCCATTGCTATACAATTAATCCGATGCAAAGGTATCCTGAAGCATTCTTAAGAAAAAGGACATAAAAAAAGCCGGCTATCTTCACAGACCGCCGACTTTCCAAAAAAAAAATGTAAAAAAAAATGTTTCTTCAAATTCTAATAAATATCTGTCACGGAAAACTTGGCCAAACCGCCGTTTGCACCAGTCAGAATATTACCGTTATCATCCGTACAGGAAGCTATGTGGCGCATAATATAATCAGCTTCGCTCATACCTCCGGCCAGTACCGACAAGGCATCCTTCCGCGAATAATCTATCGTAGCCTTAACTGTATAATGAATATATTTATTCTGGCATGGTATCTCCACATCAATACAGTTGTCTGAAGGCTCTATTCCAAACTCCGACCGCAATTCCTCTATCTGTTGGAACAATGCACTCAATCCATCCGATACCGGAGCCTGAAGCTGATACTCTATTGTGTATATATTCTTGCTATTCTGTACAGCCTCATTCATCTTACGCCTCCTTTCTGTGCCAATTCATAATACTTGCCTCCCTTTATGACTGTCATGCCCAGTCTGGGATTACGCTCGTATATCTCCATAAGTCTACCCCTAAGGAAACCTTTTTCAAAAGTAAGCTGCTGTATTTCGCTGTAATATCGCTTATTTTCGCTTTCCAGGAATGCGATGTATTCGTCCTTAGTCATTCTTTACCCCCTTTCCGGCATTTCTTTGCCTTATAAACGCACAAAGCAGTAACTACAAACAAAGGTGGAAATATAAACCCTGTACAAGCTGAAAGGATAGCGCCGAAATACCAGCGGTCAGAAGAACCCTGTAGTTCGCAGTCTGGAGCCAGGCTACGATAATAGCGGCTTTGCAGGTTATTGACTTGCTCATTCAGAGCATTGACACGTTCGGGTATATTTACCCCTGAGGATTGCGGTACATACAATACACCTGAAGTTGTTTTTTCATTTTGGAAGTCATTAAAATGAAACAATATGTAATAAAAAGACGGGAAAGGGAACTTCTCCCAAAAATCAGAAAACCTATAAACAAAAAAGTTCCGCTTTCCCGTTGACTTCCACCTTGAACAGGCAGTGGGCGCATTAACGCTCCACACGGGGGTCGGAACTTATATGTTAACCATTGGACATAAAAAATGCCAACGGCAAAGTTGGCGAATCTCTCCGCCTGTTCAAAATGGAAGTCACTGCAAAGATGGCGATTCTTTCTGAATCTACAAATTTTTAAAGAAAATTTTTTAAGGATGGCACCGAAATACCAGCGGCCAGAAGAACCCTGTAGTTCGCAGTCTGGAGCCAGGCTACGATAATAGCGGCTTTGCAGGTTATTGACTTGCTCATTCAGAGCATTGACACGTTCGGGTATATTTACCCCTGAGGATTGCGGTACATACAATACACCTGAAGTTGTTTTTTCATTTTGGAAGTCATTAAAATGAAACAATATGTAATAAAAAGACGGGAAAGGGAACTTCTCCCAAAAATCAGAAAACCTATAAACAAAAAAGTTCCGCTTTCCCGTTGACTTCCACCTTGAACAGGCAGTGGGCGCATTAACGCTCCACACGGGGGTCGGAACTTATATGTTAACCATTGGACATAAAAAATGCCAACGGCAAAGTTGGCGAATCTCTCCGCCTATTCAAAATGGAAGTCACTGCGAAAATGAACATTTTATTTAATATGGCAAAATAAAAGCGGAGTTTTTTGCTCCGCTTTATAAATCATCAAATACCTTTATAATTAAAGAGAACCTTTAACATCTCTTTTTTCGCTTCTTCATAAGGTTTCTTTATTAATTTTACATATTGGGACTCAACATACAAATTAACGCCAGCATCTCCTATATTGGTAACAAGTTTATCCCTACAATCATCTCCTATTTGCAAAATTTTTCCATACAAACCATTATCAACAGCAGAT
>ENA-UEQY01000275-UEQY01000275.1-human-gut-metagenome-genome-assembly--contig:-NODE-275-length-30563-cov-43.212425_pt1 | contig 30563 bp, 27 predicted proteins | sample MGYA00242949_ERZ507949 | MGnify/ENA primary metagenome ERZ507949 (study PRJEB26167, sample SAMN06115403) | human gut metagenome | host: Homo sapiens | place: China:Jiangsu | collected 2016-07-06... | reverse complement strand
GCCGACAACCAGCCTTCGGTGGAGATCAACGTCTGCCAGGGCGAGCGTCCGCTGGCCCGCGACAACAAGTCGATCGGCCGCTTCCACCTCGACGGCATTCCCGCCGCACCGCGCGGCGTTCCGCAGATCGAGGTTACGTTCGACATCGACGCCAACGGCATCCTGAACGTTTCGGCCAAGGACAAGGGCACGGGCAAGGAGCAGAAGATCCGCATCGAGGCCTCCTCGGGTCTTACCGAGCAGGAGATCCAGCGCATGCGCGACGAGGCCAAGGCCAACGAGGAGAAGGACAAGGCCGAGAAGGAGCGCATCGACAAGATCAACGCCGCCGACTCGAACATCTTCACCACCGAGAAGCAGCTCAAGGAGTACGGCGAGAAACTTCCCGCCGACAAGAAGGCCGCCATCGAGACGGCGCTCGGCAAGCTGAAGGAGGCGCACAAGAACGCCGACGTGGCCGCCATCGACACGGCGATGGCCGAGCTTAACGCCGCATGGCAGGCCGCTTCGCAGGACATCTACGCGCAGCAGCAGGCACAGCAGGGCGCACAGCCCGGAGCCGATGCCAGCCAGCAGTCGCAGTCGAACGCCGGCGGCCAGCAGGGCGGCGGCGACGGGCAGCCCGAGGATGTGGAGTTCGAAGAGGTGAAGTAGGGCTTCGCCAATTAAAAGTTAATTCGACGCGAAAGAGCGCGATTCCTGCGGGAGTCGCGCTCTTTATTTTGCCCGGGATGTAAAATTTGCTATCTTCGTCCGTAAAAATCGTTTCCGATGGCTTGGCTGTATCTGATTCTGGCAGGACTTTTCGAGATGGGGTGGCCGCTGGGGTTCAAACTTGCGAACCTCTGCCCGCGTTACCTTTTTCTTTTTCTGGCCCTTTCGGCCGTGTCGATGGGCGTGAGCGGCTGGCTGCTCTACGTGGCCCAGAGGACGATCCCGATGGGTACGGCCTACATGATCTGGACCGGTATCGGGGGCGTGGGAACCGTGATCCTCGGCATCGTTTTCTTCCACGACGCCGTGACCTTCTGGCGGATGTTCTTCCTGTCGCTGGTCTTCGTCGGCATCGTCGGCCTGAAGATGGTGCATTAGGCCCGCTCCGCCCGCCACATCCCGTAGAGGATCAGCGCCGCTCCGGCCAAAGCGGCGAGGGTGATCCGCTCGCCGATGCAGAGCGTCGCCGCGACGATCGTCACCAGCGGGTTGAAATAGATGTAGTTGGTTGTCCTGACGGCTCCCAGACGGTGCATCGCGGCGTTCCAGAGCACGTAGCAGAGCATCGAGGCCACGACGCCCAGAAAGAGCAGGTTGCCCCATACGACGGGCCGCGACAGCACCTCCCAGTCCGCGCCGAAAGGCCGGAACGCAAAGACCGGGAGGATCGTCACGAGTCCGTAGAAAAAGACTTTCCGGGTGATGAAGATAGCGGGGTAGCGGCCTCCGAGGCGTTTGATCACCAGCGAATAAACCATCCATAGCATCGCCGCCGAGAGCGCCAGCATGTCGCCCCGCGGCGAGAGGCGGAGCACGAAATGCCCGTTGAGCACCACGAGCACCATCCCCGCGAATGCCAGCGCCGAGCCTGCGATCTGCCGCCGCGACATCCGCTCGCCGCGATAGAAGAGGCTCATCACCACGGCGGTCCACACGGGCGCCGTGCAGACGATCAGCGAAACGTTCGAGGCCGGGGCGTACTCCAGAGCCATGTTTTCGGTAAGGAAATAGAGCGACCCTCCGCTCAGCCCCGCGGCCGCCAGCAGCAGTTCGTCGCGCAGGTTCGCGGCCCACATGCGTCCGCGGGCGAAGGGCAGGATGCAGACGTATGCCATAGCGAACCGGAGCAGGAAAATTTCCGCCGGAGTCAGCGAGTTGGCGATCAGGACCTTCGTCGAAACGAACGTCGCGCCCCATACGGTCACCGTGAACAACGCCGCGAGGTGGTATTTGTATTCCGTGTATTTTATCATACGGCTCCAAAAATACGGATTTTTTTGCGCCGGCGCACCACTTTTCACCTTTCACCTTTCACTTTTCACTTTATTTTTCTATCTTTGCGTGCTATTGTGCGTAATGACAATAATTACAACAAATAACAATAACTATTTTTCACTCAAATGCAAAGTAAAGGTTTTATTAAACTCATTGCGGTCCTGCTGGCTCTCGCGTGTGTTTATCAGCTCTCGTTTACGTTCAAGACGCGTGGCGTAGAGAAGCAGGCGGCCGCTTATGCCGCGCAGTTCCCCCTCGACCAGCAGGGCGAGGCCGAACAGCATTACCTCGATTCGGTGCAGAACCTGCCGGTTTACAACCTGGGCTTCCGCAAGTTCACCTACAAGGAGTGTAAGGAGAAGGAGCTGAACCTGGGTCTGGACCTCAAGGGCGGTATGAACGTCATGCTGGAGGTGCAGGTCGAGGATGTCGTGAAGGCTTTGGCCGGCGACAGCCAGAACGACCCGGCTTTCATCGAGGCGATCGGCGTGGCCAACGAGGCGATGAAGCAAGGCTCTTCGACCGACTATATTTCCGACTTCGTGAAGGCGTATTCGCGCCTTTCGAACGGCCGTCCCATCGCCGAGCTTTTCGTAAGCCCCGACCGCAAGGACATCACGCTCGAAAGCTCGGACGCCGACGTCGAGAAGATCCTCAAGAAGGAGACCGAGGCTGCCATCGGCGCATCGTTCAACGTGCTTCGCAGCCGTATCGACCACTTCGGCGTTACGCAGCCCAACATCCTGCGCCTCCCGAACTCGCACCGCATTCTGGTCGAGCTTCCGGGCGTGAAGGAGCCGCAGCGCGTCCGCGACCTGTTGCAGGGAACCGCTTCGCTGGAGTTCTGGACCACCTACGACGCCAATGAGATCTTCCCCGCGCTTTCCGCTGCCGACAAACTCATCAAGGCCGAACTGGCGCAGGCTCCCGCCGCTGCGCCCGAGACCGCTGCCGCCGAGGCTGCCGTTGCCGCCGGGACTCCCGCCGTCGAGGCCGAGGGCCTGATCGCCGAGGTCGGCGCCGCCGATTCGACCGCCACGGCCGAGACCGCCGTTCAGGAAGGCAACTTCGACCACTCGCAGAACCCGCTCTTTGCAGTCCTCAATCCCCGCTTCGCAGGCGGCGCCTCCATCGGAGCCGCTTACAAGGCCGACATGGCAGCCGTCAACGAGTACCTCGCCCAGCCGGCCGTCCGCGAGCTGTTCCCCGCCGACATCATGTTCAAGTGGGGCGTCAAGGGCGACGACAAGATCGACGGTCGTTTCTACCTCTACGCCATCAAGGTTTCTACGCCCGACGGCAAGGCTCCGCTCGACGGTTCGGTCGTTACGGAAGCCACCGAGCAGTACGCCCAGCGCGGCGCCACGGCCGAGGTTTCGATGACCATGAACGCCGAAGGTACGCAGGAGTGGTCGCGCATGACGGGCGAAAATATCGGCAAGTGCATCGCCATCGTTCTCGACGGCTACGTCTATTCGGCTCCCCGCGTCAACTCGAAGATCGACAAGGGACAGTCGCAGATCACCGGCGATTTCACCATCCAGGAGGCCAAGGACCTGGCCAACGTGCTCAATTCGGGTAAGGTTCCCGCTCCGGCCAAGATCATCCAGGATACGGTCGTAGGTCCTTCGCTGGGCCAGGAGTCGATCAACGCCGGTATGATCTCGTTCGTGATCGCCTTCATCCTCGTGCTGCTCTACATGGGTCTGTTCTACAAGACGGCGGGCTGGATGTCCGACGTCGCGCTGCTCACGAACGTCTTCCTGCTGATGGGCGTTTTGGTGTCGTTCGGCGCCGTGCTGACCCTTCCGGGTATCGCGGGTATCGTGCTGACGATGGGTATGGCCGTCGATGCGAACGTGATCATCTACGAACGTATCAAGGAGGAGCTTCGCGGCGGCAAGGGTCTTTCGCTGGCCATCAAGGACGGTTTCTCGAAGGCCTATTCGGCCATCATCGACGGTAACCTGACGACGATCATCACGGGTATCGTGCTGTTCATCTTCGGCAACGGTCCGGTTCAGGGCTTCGCCACGACGCTGATCATCGGTATCATCACCTCGTTCTTCTGCGCCATCTTCATCACGCGCCTGCTGATCGAGTGGATCGTCGGCAAATGGGGTCACATCACCTTCTCGCGCCGCTGGTCGGAGAACTTCCTCAATAACACGCGCGTCGACTTCATCGCCAAGCGCAAACTGGCTTACGGCATCGCCGTTGCCCTGATGGTTCTGTCGTGCGTTTCGTTCTTCGCCCGCGGTCTGAACCTCGGCGCCGAGTTCACGGGCGGCCGCGCTTACGTGATCCGTTTCGACAAGCCCGTTTCGGCTGAAGAGGTTCGTCAGAATGTGGAGAAGGCTTTCTCGCAGTTCGCCGATGCCGACGCTTCGTCGATCAGTTCCGAGGTGAAGCAGTACGGCAAGGAGAACCAGATGCGCATCGTGACCCAGTATCGCTACGACGACACGTCGGACGAGGCTACCTCGGAGGTCGAGCAGATCATCTACGACGCTCTGAAACCGCTCTACTCGTATGACATCACCTTCGAGCAGTTCCGCAATACGCAGACCGACGCCAACGGTATCCTGACGGCCGACAAGATCGGTCCCTCGATCGCCAAGGACATGACGTGGAACGCCATCTATTCGGTGCTCTTCTCGCTCATCGCCATCGGTCTCTATATTACGTTCCGCTTCAAGCGCTGGCAGTGGGCTTCGGGCGCCACGGCGGCCCTGGCCTTCAACGCCCTGCTGATCATCGGCATCTTCTCGATGTTCTACGGTCTGCTGCCCTTCAACCTCGAGGTCAACCAGGCGTTCATCGCCGCGATCCTGACGATCATCGGCTATGCCATCAACGACACGGTGGTCGTCTTCGACCGAATCCGCGAGTACCTGGGTCTCTACCCGAAGCGCAACCTGAAGGAGACCGTGAACAACGCCATCAACTCGACGCTGTCGCGTACGATCAACACCTCGGGCACGACGCTCGTGACGCTGCTGGCCATCTTCTTCTTCGGCGGCGAGACGATCCGCGGCTTCATCTTCGCGCTGATCATCGGCGTGGTCGTAGGTACGGCCGCCACGATCTTCCTCGCGACGCCGATCGCTTACGATCTGATGACGAAGCGCGCCAAGACCGACGTGGAGAAGTAATGGATAGACTCCCGATCCGACAAAAACGGACCGCACCGAGAGGTGCGGTCCGTTTTTTCAAATAAATTTGGCATTGCGGCCGGCTTGCACTATCTTTGCGGGCAAGCAGACGCCCGCTTGGGCAGGCTGCGGCTCGGCAATGTGCAAAATAAATTTGATATTGCCCCGCCTTGCACTATCTTTGTCATACGGATATTATAGGTTCCCATGATGGAAAATTGGTTGAAATGGATGCACCGCTACGTGTCGCCGGTTTTTCTGGCGCTGCTCGTCGCGTCGTTCATCCTTTGGTATATCGCGAAATTGAGCTATACGTACACCACCGAGCAGACCGTGAGGGTGAGTGTCGACGGACAGCCTTTCGAGGTTACCTGCGTGGTCGAGGGCGTCGGTACGAACCTTTTCGGCTACCGGGTCTACATGAACAAGACGCTGCGCATTCCGCTTGCGGAACTCAAGACGAAGCGTTCGTATGAGGAGGGGCACGAGGGTAAACTCATCATCGACCCCCAGTCGCTGCAAAACGCCCTTGCGCCGCGGTTCAGCGACATCAAGATCATTTCCATCGGGGACATTCCCGAAATCGACGTTCCCCGTAACCCATGATGAAGGTCGGAATCACAGGCGGCATCGGCAGCGGCAAAAGCACCGTTTGCCGTCTTTTCGCGCGTTTGGGCGTCGCGGTCTATGACTCCGATGCCGGGGCCAAACGGCTGATGACGGAGGATGCGGAGCTGCGCCGGCGCATCACGGACCGTTTCGGGGCCGAAGCCTATGCGGACGGGACCTTGAACCGTACCTACCTTGCCGGGCGGGTCTTCTCCGAGGCGCAGGCCCTCGCCGACCTGAACGCCATCGTCCACCCGGCCGTCCGGGCCGATTTCGCGGCGTGGGCCGAACAGCAGGAGGGCGACTACGTGATCCTCGAAAGCGCCCTTCTTTTCGATGCGGGGTTCGATGCCTGCGTCGACCGCACGGTTGCCGTCCTCGCCCCCGAGGCGCTGCGCATCGAACGCACCTGCCGCCGCGACGGGCGCACACCCGGGGAGGTCCGCCTCCGTATCGCCGCCCAGACGGACGACGATACGTTGAGCGCGAAGGCCGACTACACCCTTGTCAACATCCTCGAATCCGACCTTGAACCCGCTGTCGCGGAATTGCACCGAATTTTCAGCCATGAAGCCCATGAACATTGATTTTTCCTCGCCGCAGGTGATGGCGATTCTTAACGTCACCCCCGATTCTTTCTATGCCGGCAGCCGCACTCCGGAGGCCGAATCCGTCGAGCGCCGCGTCCGCGAAGCCGTGTCCGAAGGGGCGCAGCTGATCGACGTCGGGGGCTACTCCTCGCGTCCCGGGGCCGACGAAGTCCCCGCCGACGAGGAGTGGCGTCGCGTCCGGCTGGGCGTCGGGACCGTGCGTCGGCTGGCGCCCGGCATGACCGTCTCGGTCGACACGTTCCGCAGCGAAGTCGCGGCGAAGGCTGTCGAAACGTTCGGGCCGCTCGTCGTCAACGACATTTCGGCCGGGGAACTCGACCCTGCGATGCTCTCCGTCGTTGCGGACTGCGGCGTACCCTACATCGCCATGCACATGAAGGGCGATCCGAAAACCATGCAGTCGCAGACCGACTACCGGCGCGACATCGTCACCGAGGTCGTCGGCTATTTCCGCCGCCGCACCGACGAGATGCTCGCCGCGGGCATCCGGCGTGAAAACATCATCCTCGACCCCGGCTTCGGCTTCGCCAAGACCACGGAGCAGAACTACGAATTGCTCGCGGGTCTGCACCGCCTCTGCGCGCTGGGTTACCCGGTGCTGGCGGGGCTTTCGCGCAAGTCGATGATCTATAAGGTCCTCGACGCCACTCCAGCCGAATCGCTCGCCGGAACCGTTGCCCTGGGCTGGGAGTGCCTGCGCCAGGGTGCGGCGATACTCCGCGTCCATGACGTGCGGGAAGCTGTGGACACGGTCAAACTGTTCAATATGTTCCGCCAATGATACGGGCTACCGACATACACAAGAGTTTCGGCACGCTGGAGGTGCTGAAAGGCGTTTCGCTCGACGTGGCGCAGGGCGAGGTGGTCTCCATCGTGGGGGCCAGCGGCGCTGGCAAGACCACGCTTTTGCAGATCATCGGCACGCTGTCGCGTCCCGACGGCGGGCGCGTGGAGATCGACGGCCGCGATGTCTCGGCCTTGGGCGATCGGGCCTTGTCGCAGTTCCGCAACGAGCGCATCGGCTTCGTGTTCCAGTTCCACCACCTGCTTGCGGAGTTCACGGCTTTCGAGAACGTCTGCATTCCGGGGCTGATCGGCCGGCGTCCGCGCGTCGATGTCGAACGCCGTGCCGCCGAACTGCTCGACATGATGGGCCTCGCGGCGCGGCGCGACCACAAGCCCGGACAGCTTTCGGGCGGCGAGCAGCAGCGCGTGGCCATCGCCCGTGCGCTGGTCAATTCGCCCGCCGTGTTGCTGGCCGACGAACCCTCGGGCAACCTCGACTCGCACAACCGCGACGAGATCCATCGCCTGTTCTTCGACCTGCGCGAACGGCTCGGCCAGACCGTCGTGATCGTCACCCACGACGAAAACCTCGCCGCAATGGCCGACCGGAAGATCACCATGTCCGACGGTCTGATCCTCGGCTGCGAAACGGTCCGGTAACATGAAAAAACTGCTTTGGCTGCTTCTTCCGGCTCTTGCCGCCTACGGTGCGTGGGACCTCGTGCGCGAGGTGCGCGGGGCGTGGACCTCGGACTACTCCCGGACCTATTCGCGCGCCGTGGGGCAGACGATGTCCCGGGCGTTCGATTCGCTGAACCTCTCCGGACGGGGCGTCCGCATCGGGGTGCTGGACGCGGGTTTCGGGGGCTTCCGCACCGACCGCTGGACGCGGGGGCTGCACGTCGCCGCCTGGCGCGATTTCACGGGCGGCGACGAGACGGCATTCTTCGACGACGCCACAGACCACGGCACAAGGGTCTGCACCAACCTCGGAGGCCGTTCGGGCGATACGATCCGCGGGCTGGCATGGGGTGCGGAGTATTATCTTGCGAAAACCGACCGTGCCGAAGTGGAGCCTCGCGCCGAGGAGCGGCAGCTGATCCGCGGCATCGAGTGGCTCCTGGCGCATGACGTCGACGTGATCTCCTCGTCGTTGGGCTATACGACGTTCGACGATTTCAGCGGCTATACGCCCGCGATGCTCGACGGCCGCACCTCGACGCTCTCGCGCTACCTCGACAGCCTGCTCACGGCGCGCCCCGGACTCGTTTTCGTGCAGAGCGCCGGCAACGAGGGCGACAAGGCGTGGCGCAATGTCTCCTTTCCGGCCGATGTCCGGCAGGTCATCACGGTCGGTTCGTGCGATTCCGACGGTGTTTCCCGCTCCCGCTCCAGTGGTGTCGGACGCGAAGATGTCGGCTATGTGAAGCCCGATTTCGTCGCCGGAGCCTCGCCGTTGGGAACTTCGTTTTCGACGCCGGTTATCGCGGGGCTTTGCGCCTGCCTGCTCGAATACCGTCCTATGGAACGCGGCGAACTCATCGGACTGCTGCACGCTTCCGGCACGCGGGCCGCAGCTCCCGGCTGCGAACTGGGTTACGGCATCCCGCAAACCGATGTCTTGCTCCGAATGCTCCGCACGCCATGACGAACACCGATCTGAAGGAGCTGCTCGACGCGCTCCACGACAAATACAACAGCCCCGACTTCATCGCCGACGATCCGATTTCGGTACCGCACCGCTATACGGACCGCGCCGACCGCGAGATCGCGGGATTTTTCTCCGCCACCATCGCCTGGGGCAACCGTAAGGCCATTGTTCGCAGCGGCCACCGCATGATGCACTTCATGGACGACGCTCCGGCGGATTTCGTGCGCAACGCCTCGCAGCGCGAACTGGCGCTGCTTTCGTCCTACGTCCACCGCACGTTCAACGGCGGGGACCTGCGCGATTTCGTGCTGGCCCTGCGGCGTATGGAGGAGCGTCACGGCGGCATCGGGAATTTCTTCGAGACGCGCTATGAGGCCGCGCAGAGCATGCCCGCCGTGCTGGCCGACTTCCGGCGCGAGTTTTTCGCCGGGGAGCACGCTCCGCGCTGCGAGAAGCATGTTTCGTCCGTCGAGCGCGGCGCGGCCTGCAAGCGGCTGTGCATGTATCTGCGGTGGATGGTGCGCCGCGACGACCGGGGTGTCGATTTCGGTCTGTGGCGGCGTATCCCGATGTCGGCCCTCTACCTGCCGCTGGACGTCCATGTCGGCGAGACGGCGCGTGCGCTGGGACTGCTCGGCCGCCGCCAGAACGACTGGCGGGCTGTCGAGGAGCTGACGGACGCCCTGCGCGCATTCGATGCGGAGGACCCCGCGCGGTACGATTTTTCGCTGTTCGGCGCAGGCATGGACGGCTATCTGCGAGAATAATTCACAATTCATAATTCAAAATTCACAATTATCTTTCGGTTTAAACAATTCACGATCCGTCAGGACCGCTGCCCGATGAAGGTCGGGACCGATGGCGTTCTGCTGGGTGCATGGGCCGCGGTGCGGCCGCAGGACCGGCGGATGCTCGACATCGGCACGGGCACGGGGCTGATCGCCCTGATGCTGGCCCAGCGCGCCCCGGAGGCGCATGTCACGGGCGTCGACATCGACGATGTCGGGCAGGCCCGCGAGAACGCCGCCGCTTCGCCCTGGAGCGGCAGGGTGGCGTTCGCTCAATGCCCCGTGCAGGAGTTCGAGACCCCGGAGCCGTTCGATCTGATCGTCTCCAACCCGCCGTTTTTCGTCGACTCGCTCACCTGCCCCGACGGGGGACGCACCGCGGCCCGCCATGCCGTGCACCTGCCGTTCGGCGACCTGCGCGACGCCGTCCTCCGCCTGCTGGCTCCCGGAGGCCGGTTTGCCGTCATCCTTCCCACGGCCGAAGCGGAGCGTTTCCTCGCGGTCTGTGCCGGACGACTGGCCCTCGTGCGCCGCACCGACGTGCGCACCACGCCCCGCCGCCCGGCCAAACGGGCGCTGATGGAGTTCGTCCGCGCCGACCGCCCCGCCGCCCCTCCCGCCGATTGTTCCGCCGCCGTGCCCGAGGTCTCGGAACTGGTCGTCGGCACGGGAGAGCACGAATGCTACACGCCCGAATACCGCGCCCTGACCCGTGATTTTTACCTGAAATTTTGACGGCACGCGAAAATAAGCTACATTTGTGAAACCGCAATAAAATTTTCGGACCATGAAATTCAGACTTTTGGCATTTGCCCTGCTGCTTTCGGGCGGCGTCTCGGCCCAGAACCCATACATCTCCCTTCAGGGCGCGAACGAAACTGCCGGCGGCCTTACCGTCGCCCAGCCGCGCACGATCCTCGCCGTCGACGTCACCGTCGAACACGACGTCACCTTGAGCGGACCCTATGCGCGTTATGCGCAGAAATACCTCGGGGTGCGCGCTCCGCTCACCGACAAGACCGTGTGGAGCGTCACCGGGGCGCAGATCGCCCTGCTCGACGGCGACACCTACCTCAATGCCGCGGCTCCGGCTCCGGCCTCGACCCGCGTGCTGTCGCACACCGCCTCCGAAAACGAGTTCGCGCGCTTGCAGCCGGACAAGACCGACATGACGACGCCCGCGCTGGAGGACGCCGCGCGCACCGCCGCCGCGCAAATCTTCTCGCTGCGCCGCCACCGCATCGAGCTGGTCACGGGCGAAGCGGGCGAGAACGTCTTCGGCGAGGGCCTGAAGGCCGCGCTGGAGGAGATCGACCGTCTGGAGCAGAGCTATCTGGAGCTGTTCCTCGGCAAGCGGATCGTCTCGACCGAGACCCGCCGCTACGTGGTCTACCCGCAGGCCGACAAGAAACAGTATATCGTCTGCCGTTTCAGCCCTGCGGCCGGACTGCTTCCCGACACGGACCTTTCGGGCGACATCGTGTTGTTGCAGATCGAACCTTCGGGCGCTGCGAAGAGCGACCTCGAGGCCGGTCCGAAGGAGACGCAGGTCGTGGCGTGCCGCGTGGCCGATCCCTCGACCTGCATCGTCGTCTCGGGAGGCCGCGAGTATGCCCGCGCCGTGCTTCCTGTTTTCGAATTCGGCCGTACGATCAACGTCGCCCTGCCGCGCCGCAAATAACCTTCCGATGGATTTCACCTCCCGCATGGCGGCGCTGCTCGGGGCATTCCGCCGCGAGCGCAACGGCGCCGTTGCCGATTCGATGCGCTTCTACGGCGCACCCTGCGGCCTGAACTACGGCGTGAGCCTGCCGACGCTCCGCACGCTGGCGCGTGCCGAGGCCGCCGATCACGATTTCGCCAAATACCTCTGGCGGCAGGATGTCCGCTGCCTGCGCCTTGCCGCGCTGCACATCGCCGATCCGGCGCGCCTTACGCCCGGGGAGTTCGCCTTCTGGGGCGACGGGCTTCTCAATTCCGAAATCGCCGCGGAGGCCGCCTTCGCGCTGTTGAGCCGCATCGGGGCGTTCCCCGAACTGTTCGCGGCGTGGATTGCGCCCGATGCCGGGTGGCTGCGGCAGTATGCGGCCCTGATGGCCGCGGCCCGCGTTCCGAATCCTTCTCCGGCGTGGGCCGTTCCGGCTGCGGCCGTCGTGCACGAGGCCGCTGCGGCCAGCATCCCGGAAGCGCACCTGCTGGCTCATGGCGCCGTGGCGCTGTTCACGGCCCTCGGGACGCGAAACGAAGAGAACCGGCAGGCGGTTCTCCGCGCGGCCGGCTCTCTGGGTCAGCTCCCTGCCGAAGCCTGCGTCCACGAGGAGCTGGCCTGGCGACTGGAGGTTTAGGGCTGCATCACCTGTTCGCGCTTTTCGAGTTCGTTCAGCACGTTGATCAGGTGTTCGTACCCCACGCGGCCGCTCTCGCGCCACAATACCTCTCCGCGGCAGAAAAACATCAGTGTCGGGACCGACATGATGTTGTAGCGCCGTATGATTTCACGCATCGAGGGGTCGTCGATGTCCGCTTTGTAGACGTCGACGCGGCCGTTCATCCGCTCCCGAAACTTGTCTATGGCCGGCATCATCATCCGGCACGGCCCGCACCAGGTGGCGAAGAAGTCTACGAACGTCAGCGCGTCCCGCCAGATGATCTTGTCAAAGTCCGTCATGGTCATATCTTCCGATCAGTTTATTTCCACCCACGATATTCCCGCATAGTTCTTCTCCGCAAGTTCCTTTTCGACGTAGCTGATCGTGCGCCGCAGGCCTTCGATGAGCGGTGTGCGGGGCGCCCAGTCCAGTTCGCGCCGTGTCGCCGAGATGTCGGGCGTGCGGCGGCGTATGTCGTCGATGCGCGCTTCGGCGTGGACGATGTGCGAGCTGCTGCCCGTCAGGGCGATGATCTTCTCGGCCAGCGAGCGGATCGTCACCTCGTGACTGCTGCCGAAATTGGCCGTGCGCGTCGTCTCGGCCGGCGGGGCCTCCATCAGCCGCACCAGTCCGTCGACCACGTCTTCCACCCAGCAGAAGGTCCGCAGCTGCTCGCCGCTGCCGTTGATCGGAATGTCGCGGTTCTGCAACGCCGCCACGATCATCTTCATCACCACGCGCTGGTCCATCAGGTCGGCGCCGCTGCCGTAGGTGTTGAAGATGCGCGCGATGCGTGCGTCGACCCCGAATTCATACTGGTAGGCGCGGTGCAGGGCCTCCCCGGCCCGTTTGCCTTCGGCGAGGGTGCGGTGTGTCGGACAACCGTCCGCCGCCTCGACCGAGGTGTCGTGGTATCCCGTGCCGTAGATGTCTCCGGTGGATGCGTAGAGGATGCGTGCGTGCTCCGAACGGGCCGTGTCGAGGGCGTTTATCGACCCCAGTATGCTGACCTTGAGCGACTCGACGGGCAGCGCCTTGTTGTAGCGCACGCGCGAGGGCGCCGCGAGGTTGTAAATCTCGTCGCAGCGGATGCCGAATGCGTTGACGATGTTGTGGCGGACGTACCGGAATTCCGGGTGCGGCGGCATGTCGCGCAGCAGCGGCGAATCGGCGGTGTCGCGTATGTCCACGCAGAAGACTTCGTGCCCGTCGTTCAACAGACGCAGGCACAGGTGGGAGCCGATGAATCCCACGCCGCCCAGTACGACTATTCTCTTTTGCATTTTCTTCCCTTTTACCGGGGAAAAAGCAAAATCCATTCCATACCGGCGGCAATCCGGCCGGAAGCCCATGCGAGGTCGGAAGATTCGCTCTCCGGAACTTCTGTCGCGTTTTCAGGCGGCAGCTCGCGGTGGTCCGCTCGAAGGGCTGTTACGAGCGGCTCCGCAGGGCGGAGCTGCGGCCTGCCGATTCACCCGAGGCGAATCGAAAATCTTCCGGCCGCGACTGCCAGAAGCCGCTCCTTTCCTTATCTGTTGTTTTTGATGTCGGCCTATTCTGTGAAAAGCGCCTTCGGGAGCTGGTCGACGCTGTTTATCGGGACTACCTCGATGCCTTTGGGACGCTTGCCGCCTTTGGCCAGATAGCCCGACACGATGATGCGCCTGAATCCGAGCCTTGCGGCCTCGCTGATGCGCTGTTCGGTGCGGGGCGCGGGGCGCACTTCGCCCGACAGGCCTATTTCGCCGGCGCAGCAGACCCCCTCGGCCACGGGACGGTCGTAGTAGGACGAGATCACCGCCGCCACGACCGCGAGGTCCAGCCCCGGGTCCGCGACCTTGAATCCGCCCGCGAAATTCAGGAAAACGTCTTTCTGGAACATCTTCATCCCCACGCGCTTCTCCAGCACGGCCAGCAGCATGTTCATGCGCCGTGCGTCGTATCCGGTCGTCGAACGCTGGGGCGTGCCGTACGCCGCACCGCTCACCAGCGCCTGCACCTCGATCAGGTAGGGCCTCACGCCGTCGGCCGATGCCCCCACGGCGATGCCGCTCAACGGCTCCTCATAGTGCGTCAGCAGGATTTCCGACGGATTGTCAACCCCCCGCAGTCCGGCGTCGAGCATCTCGAAGACCCCGATTTCGAACGTCGCTCCGAACCGGTTCTTGATACCCCGCAGGATGCGGTAGATGTTGTTGCTGTCGCCCTCGAACTGCAACACCACGTCGACGATGTGTTCGAGTATCTTGGGACCGGCTATCGAGCCGTCCTTGGTGATGTGGCCGATGATGAAGATCGACGTTCCGGTCGATTTGGCGTATTTCAGAAGCGTCGCCGCGCATTCGCGGATCTGCGACACGCTTCCCGCCGACGAGTCCAGGAGGTCGGTGTAAATCGTCTGTATCGAGTCGATCACCACCAGGTCGGGACGGTGCTCGGCGATCTGCGCCACGATGTTTTCCAGCAGCGTTTCGGGATAGATCAGGCACTCGTCGTTGCCGATGCCGATGCGCGCGGCGCGCATCTTGATCTGCTCGGCCGACTCCTCGCCCGAGACGTAGAGGGTTTTCAGTCCGTTCGCCGCCAGCGCGATTTGCAGCGAGAGGGTCGATTTGCCGATTCCCGGCTCGCCGCCCACGAGGACCAGCGACCCCGGGACCATCCCGCCGCCCAACACGCGGTTTACCTCGGCGTTTCCCAGATCGAGGCGGACGTGCTCGCTTTCGCGGATGTCCCTCACGCGCTGAGGCTTCGCCGCGGGCAGGGGACCCGCCGCGACCGCCGGGACCGAACCGCTCTCGCGGGCGATGATCTCCTCGGCGAACGTGTTCCATTCGCCGCACGAGGGGCAGCGTCCCAGCCATTTCGGGGCTTCGAACCCGCAGTTTTTGCAGAAAAATGCCTTTTTGACCTTTGCCATACGTCCTCCTATTTTGCGTTTGCCGAGGTGTACTCCCGGCGCACGGCCTTCGTGATTCCGGCTTCGGGGTAGAGAGCTTGGTACTCTTCGGTCAGGTCGACCGTCAGGAGGGTCTTGCTCGTGCCGTCCTCGGCCTTGTAGGCCGAGACGACGCAGGTGTACTTCATCGCCGGTTCCGGACAGTAGACGAGGATGTCGGTTGCGCCCGGGTCCTTGAAGAAGACGCCCCGCACCCGGTCCGCCTCCGCCGTCTGTCTGATCCGGAGGCGCCCGCCGTTGTATTTGGTGAATTCCAGCACGTAGCTTCCGCCCGCCTTCACGGGAGCCGCCGCTTCGATCTCCTCCCTGATCCGTTCGACCACGGGGTCCGTTTCGTTTTCCCCAGCCTTCGTCTCCGGTTCCGTGGGATCGGTGGGGTTCGTGGGGTCTGTTGGGTCTGTTGGGTCTGTTGGGTCTGTTGGGTCTGTTGGGTCTGTTGGATCGGTGGGATCAGTGGGGTCGGTGGGATCGGTTGGGCCCGGTTCGGGGTCCGGAAGGGTGATTTCGGCCTCGACGCGCACGACGGGATAAACCGCCGTGTAAAATGCGTCGGAATCGTCTCCGCAGGCGGCTGCCAGCAACAGCAGGCAGGTCGTGCCGTATTTCAGTTGTTTCATCATAATCCGGAATCTTCGTCGATCAGTATTACCAACACCCGTTTGTCGGGCCAGCATCGCAGCATTTCCATCCGGGTGTTGCAGATGCGGTCCTGCGAGTTGCAGTCCGCGCAGACGCCCGTTTTGGCGCAGGGGGTGCGGAATCCGGGGTGTCGCGCTACGTTCTGCGGGGCGGCGATCCGGCGGATGCGCTCCTCGGCCTCGTCGCGGTCGGCCACGATCTTGTTGCGTCCCGCCACGATGATCACCTTTCGGGGACCGAATGCCACCGGTGCGATGCGGTTGCCCACCTTGTCCAGCCAGTGCAGTGTTCCCTGCTCCGTCACGGCGTTCACGCCCGTGATGAAAAGGTCCGACAACAGCGCGCGGCGGCGGATTTCCAGCCGCTCCTCGTAGGGCTTCGAGGCGTCGAATCCGTCGAGCAGCGTCAGCCGCCCGTTGCTCCGCAGCCACTCGACGATGCCCGTTCCGCGCATCGTCATGGAGTCGCCGAACGACACGAGTTGCGGGTTTTCGGCCTCCACGACGGCCTTCATCAGGGCGAAGGCCGCTTCGGCGTCCTTCACCACCTCGGCCTCGAAACGGTGTCTCCGCAGCGCCGCGGCGCAGGCTTCCGTTTTTTCCGCAGTTCGGTTTGTCATCGGCTCCGCATTTATTTGATAAAGAACCGGTAAATGTCGTTGCCGTTGGCGTAGAGCAGCAGGAACAGAATGATGATCAGTCCGACATACTGCGCCGCTTCGAGCACCTTGTCGCTCACCTTGCGGCCCGAGATCATCTCCCAGAAAGTGAAGATCGCGTGCCCGCCGTCGAGTCCCGGGATCGGCAGAATGTTCATCACCGCGAGGATGATCGACAGGAAGGCGGTCTTCATCCAGAAGTCCTGCCAGTCCCACGTGGAGGGGAAGATGCTGCCGATGGAGATGAATCCGCCCAGCTCCTCGTACATCTTGGTTTTGGGCTGCACGATCATCTTCAGCTGGTCCCAGTAGGAGGAGATCACCTTGCCCGTCCTTTGAATACCGGCCGGAATCGCCTCCAGGAACGTATATTTCTGCGTGCGCAGCGCGAGGCCCTTGCGGATGACTCCGAGCGTGCCGTTCTCCGAGACGGGCGCTTTGAATTCAAAGAGCATGTCCCCTTCCCGCAGGACTGTCAGCAGCACCGAATCTCCGGCGTGCGCCTTCAGGTATTGGCCGTAGCCCGCAAAGTCGAGACCCGAAACGTTGTCGATGGCTACGATCTCGTCTCCCTTCCGCAACTGTGCGACGGTCGGGTTTACGACGCTGTCGATCAGAAAGGGGATGCGGGGCAGGAGAAAATTTTCGTATCCCTTCTGCTGGCGCATCGAGATCAGCTCGTCGAGCGGGAGGATCAGTTCCACCTGCCGTCCGTTGCGTTCGACCACGACGCTGCGGTCGCTTTCGGTGATGATCAGCGAGTTTACGACCTTGTTGATGTCGTCCGCCTCTTCGCCGTCGATGCTCACCAGCCGGTCTCCGTCGTGGAATCCGAGTTTGTGCCCGGCCTCGTTGAAGTTGTAGCCCCACTTGGCGTCGGCGTTCGAGAAATAGGTGTCGCCCCACGTGTAGCAGATGCCGATGTAGATGGCCACGGCCAGCACGACGTTCATCACCACGCCGGCGATCATCACCAGAAAACGCTGCCAGGCGGGTTTGGCGCGGAACTCGTCCTGTTTGACGGGCTGTTTCATCTGTTCCGTGTCCATCGACTCGTCGATCATGCCGGCGATCTTGACATATCCGCCCAGCGGCAGCCATCCCAGACCGTACTCGGTGTTTCCGCGTTTGAATTTGAACAGCGAGAACCATGGGTCGAAGAAGATGTAGAATTTCTCGACGCGGATTTTGAACACCCGCGCCATGATGAAGTGACCCATCTCGTGAATGCCTATCAGGATGGTGAAACAGAGGAAGAACTGAATGATTTTTACAAGAATGTCCACAAGCTTTAATTTTTAATTTTTTAATTGTAGGAACTCCGCCGCCAGCGCGCGGGCTTCGGCGTTCGCCTCGGCGTAATCGGCCAGGGTGGGCGAGGGGACGAATGCGGCGTGCTCCAGCGCGTAGCGGATGGCGCGCACGATGTCGAGCCATGCGCATTTGCGGGCGAGGAACGCCGCCACGGCCACCTCGTTGGCGCCGTTCATCGTGCAGGCCGCCGTGCCGCCGCGCCGCAGACAGTCGTAGGCGATGTCGAGCGCCGGGTATTTCGCGCGGTCCACTTCGGCGAAGGTCAGCTGCGGATGGTTCAGGAAGTTGAACCGCTCGCCGGGACGGTTCGCCCGGTCGGGGTACAGCAGCGCGAAGCTGATCGGCAGGCGCATGTCGGGCGTTCCGAGCTGGGCCTTGATCGCGCCGTCCTCGAATTCGACCATCGAATGGATGATCGACTGCGGGTGGAGCAACACCGAAATCCGTTCCGCCGGGGTCCCGAACAGCCAGTGGGCCTCGATCACCTCGAACCCCTTGTTCACGAGCGTCGACGAGTCGATCGTGATCTTCGCGCCCATGTCCCACTGGGGGTGGCGCAGGGCCTGCTCCACCGTGACGTTCGCCAGCTCTTCGGCCCGGAAGTCGCGGAATGCGCCGCCGCTGCACGTGACGATCAGCCTTCTGACCGGGGCGCGCTCGCCCACGAGACACTGGAAGATGGCCGAATGTTCCGAGTCGATCGGAATCACCGGGGCTTTCCGCTCCCGGGCCAGCGGCATCACGCAGGCGCCGCCCACCACGAGCGACTCCTTGTTGGCCAGCGCGAGCTTCTTGCCCGCCTCGATGGCCGCCACCGTGGGAGCGAGTCCGGCGTAGCCCACCAGGGCGTTCACCACCACGTCCGTGCCGCCTCCGGCCGCGACCTGCGCCACGGCCTCCTCTCCGGCATATACTTTGGTGTCGGTTCCCGCGAGTGCGTCGCGCAGCTGCGCGTAGTGCTGTTTGTCGGCGATCACCGCCGCGTCGGCGTCGAATTCCCGGGCCTGCCGGGCCAGTCGTTCCCAGTTGCGGTTGGCCGTGAGGACGCGGACCTCGAAGCGGCCGGGGTTTTCGCGGGCGATGTCGAGCGTCTGCACGCCGATCGAGCCGGTCGAACCCAGTATTGCGAGTCTTTGTTTCATGCGTTTGTCAGAAGACGATGTACCCCTCGGGGTCCACGGGTTTGCCGTTGTTCCAGAGTTCAAATTCGAAGAGCCGGACCTCTCCGTCCTGCACTTCGGCGTTGTAGCCGATCAGTTCGCCCGAACGGATGGTCTGGCCGGTCGTTACGAGCGACTGCGAGAGGTTCTTGTAGACCGAGATCAGGTTCCCGGCGTGTTGCAGGACCACGATGTAACCCGTCTCCGGGGTCCAGAGGCTCTGAACCACCGTGCCGTTGTCGATGGCCGTGATGCGGTCGGCGGCGGTCGCGGCGATCTTCACACCGAAATTTCCCTGCCGGATGTCGAATTTTCCGGTTATGATTCCCTCGACGGGCGTCGCCAGCTCGATGGCCTCGCGCACCTTGCGCCGCGAGCCGCCCTGTCCGGCGATGGCGTATTCGCCGTCGCCCTCCATCTGGGCCCGCAGGAGCGAGTCTTCGTGCGAGGGCATCACCAGCACCTTGCTGATGCGCGACGAGTCCGACGAGGCGAGCACGCGCGCCACGGGCGTGCGTCCCTCCATGATCAGGGCTATGTTCTCGTTGTAGGTCAGCATGTCGTTCATCATGCGCTCCATCGAGTCGAGCCGGATGATGTTCTGCACGAGGCTTTCGCGCGAACGGTCGGCCTCGGTGCGGTATCCGGGCAGGAATTCCAGGATGGGGGAGTACGCCACCAGCGACAGCGTGAGGATGAAGAGCATCAGCATGAACGCCACCAGTCCCGCGAGGATACTCGCCGGCGAGAGGTGCATGTGCCACTCTTCGGTGTTGTCCGTGGCGTTGAGCATGTTGAACCGGCGTTTGCGGAACAGGCCGCGCCACCATGCCCGTATGGTTTTCAGAAATTTCATCTCTCCGGGTACGATTTCTCTTTGTTAACCCTACAAAGATAGGCAAATTTGCATAAATCCTTTGCGGGGCGCGCTTAATTTTTTACCTTTGTGGATGTTTTGAACCAATGTCATAAACAGATAAAATAACATGGTAAAACCCACATTACTGGTACTCGCCGCGGGCATGGGCTCCCGCTACGGGTCGCTCAAACAGATGGACGGTGTCGGTCCCAACAACGAGGCCATCATCGACTATTCGGTCTACGACGCCATCCGCGCCGGTTTCGGCAAGGTCGTCTTCGTCATCCGCCACTCCTTCGAGAAGGAGTTCCGCGAGGTCTTCTCGGCCGACCGTTTCGGCGGGCGCATCGCCGTGGATTTCGTTTTCCAGGAACTCGACTACCTGCCCGAAGGTCTTGCCGTTCCCGAAGGCCGTGTCAAGCCGTGGGGTACGAACCACGCCGTGATGATGGCAGCCGATGCGGTTCACGAACCCTTCGCCGTGATCAACGCCGACGATTTCTACGGCGCCGAGGCCTATAAGACCATCGGGGACTACCTGGCGCAGCTCGGCGAGAGCCGCAACAGCTATTGCATGGTCGCTTACGACCTGAACAAGACGCTTTCGGAGAACGGTACGGTTTCGCGCGGCGTCTGCGGCGTCGATCCGAAAGGCGACCTCACGTCGATGGTCGAGCGGACGCAGATCGAGCGGATGCCCGACGGCCGGATCGTCTTCCACGACAACGGCGCCGACGAGCCTCTCTCCGAGGACACTCCCGTTTCGATGAACCTCTTCGGCTTCACGCCCGACTTCTTCACCTACTCGAAGGAGTACTTCAAAGTCTGGTTCGAGGCCAACAAGGACAATATCAAGTCGGAGTTCTACATCCCGACGATGGTCAACAAGCTGATCGGCGACGGCACGGCTACGCTCCGCGTGCTGCGTTCGGCCGCCCAGTGGCACGGCGTCACCTACAAGGAGGACAAACCCGCGCTGATGGCCGCCATCGAGAAGATGATTGCCGAGGGTAAATATCCCCGGAATCTCTGGGCGTAGTTTTCGATTCTCACGGGCATCTTTCGCCCTGCCTTGTCCGGCCCGAACGGGAAATACTTCGGTATGTCCCGTCCGGGCCGAACTGCGTTATGGCAAAATCTGCTCCGCGATAATCAAAAACCTGCTTCTGCTTTAGATGCAGTCATTTCCGTAATTCTCCCGAACGGGACGAATGGGACGCACTTGAGTGCTACCCATCCGTCCCGTTCTTCACGATGCCCGGAACTTGCCAGCTCCTATTATCTCTGTCATTATAGGCCTACCTCTGCCTGTTTTTGCCACCGCCTGTATACTTCTGCCCGTCGCTTGCCCGTCGCTTGCCCGTCGCTTGCCTGCCGCCTGCTCTGCCTGCTCTGCCCGCTCCAGCCAGCCAGCCTGCCGCTCCCGCTGCTCCAGCCTGCCCGCTGCTCCAGCCTGCCCGCTGCTCCAGCCTGCCCGCTGCTCCAGCCTGCCCGCTGCTCCAGCCTGCCCGCCGTTCTGCCTGCTCTGCCTGCTCTGCCTGCTCTGCCTGCTCTGCCGCTCTGCCGCTCTGCCTGCTCCAGTCCGCCTGCCTGCAAAAAAAGCGAGACTTTGAAAAGTCTCGCTTTTTTATTATCCGGTTTGGGCCTTCGTCAGCCCCCCCCCGACTTTCTGCGCGTCAGTCCAGAAAACCTTCCCGGACGAGCTGCTCGCGGATCTTGGCCCAATCGGCCACGGGATGTTTCTCTCCGTCGATGAACCGCAGCGGACATCCCAGATTGCAGTCGTCGATGTAAAGGTCTGCATGAATCTTCGGCGACGAGGTCCAGCGCTTCTGCGACGGGTTTTCGTTCACGGCGTAGAGCGGAATGCCCCGGACGCGGAACCATTCCACCGCGCGGTCCAGCAGTTTTCCGTGCCGCATCGAGTAGAGGATCAGTCGGCAACCGTTGTCCGTCAGCTCTTTCAGCACGGGCGCCGCCCCCGCATCCTCACCGATCTCCGGGTAGGCATGCGTTACGACCGTACCGTCGAAGTCGATGGCTATTGTTGCGTCGTGAATGGCCATCGTTACCGTTTTACTTTATGTGCCAGCGACCGGAAGAAGAGCTTGATGCGTTTGCGGTAGCTTACTTCCTTGTAATCGTCTCCGTAGCCATATCCGTATCCATAACCGTAACCGTAGCCATACCCGTATCCATATCCGTGACGGCGGGCGCGGGTGCTGTTCAGAACGATGCACATGTTGTGGAGCTTCTTCTCGCGGTAGAGCCGCTCGATGTCGGGCAGCTGGCGCCGGTCGAGCACGCCCTCGCGTACGATGTATATACAGAGGTCCGCAAGCCGGTCGGTGATAATTGCGTCGGCCACCGACATGGCGGGCGTACTGTCGAGGAAGACATAATCGTATCTGCCGCGCATTTCGGCGATGAGCTTGTCGAGTTTGTCCGAAAGGAGCATCTCCGCCGGGTTGGGCGGCTGCACTCCTGCGTAAATCACGTCGAGATTCTGGTGGAATCCGGAGTTCTGGATCATGCTCTCCACATCGGAGACCGTTCCTGCGAGATAGCTCGTGATGCCGGTTTTGCTGTTGCTGTGGCCCAGCTGGGACGACAGGGCATGGCGGCGCAGGTCGAGGTCGATCAGCAGCACGCGCTTGCCGGCCATGGCGAGGGTCATGGCCAGGTTCGTCGCCACGAAGGTCTTGCCTGCGTGCGGGTCCGACGAGGTGAAGAGAATGGTGCGGATGTCGGTTCCGGCCGAGACGCTCATAAACGTCATGTTCGAGCGCAGAATGCGGAAAGCCTCCGACAGGGCGTCGCGGCCCGTTTCGCGCACCACGATCCCGGCCTTGCCGCCGCCCTCGTGGTAGGGAATGTCGCCCAGGAACGGGGCGTTGACGTTGTCCTCGATGTCCTTGCGACCGCGGATGGTCGTGTCGAGCATGCCGATCAGGTAGAGCAGGCCGAAGGGAATGGCCAGACCCACGATCAGGGCGATGCCCAGAATCATCATCGGTCGGGGCGATACGGGAGCGTTGCTGCCGTAGGCGTAGTCGATCGACCGTGAGTTGCTCTCTGCCACGGCGTAGTTGAGCTGGTTCTCCTCCTGCTTGTTCAGCAGGTAGAGGAACAGTTCTTCCTTGATCTTCTGCTGGCGCGTGATGCCCAGGATGACCTTCTCCTGCGAAGGCATGGTCGAGATGCGGATGTTGGCCTGCGTCTCCTCCTTGCGCATGGCGTCGCGCTGGATTTCGAGCGTCGAGATGTTGGAGTCGAGCGACGAGATGATCGAACGCCGCACGGCGGCCAGCAGGTTGTCGAGGTCCTGAATGACGGGGCTGCGCTCCGAACTGTTCTCCAGCAGTTTCTCGCGGCGCAGGATCGCCGAGTTGTAATCTTCGATCTGCTTGGCAATGGCCGTGTTGGTTCCTGCGGCCGCCATCGCCGGAATCAGTTCACCGACGTTTTTCGGGTCGTTCAGGTAGGTGCGGATGTACTCCGCCACGTTGATCTGGTTTTCGAGCGAAAGACCTTCCGTCTTGTAGCGCGAACTTTCCGACACGCTGCGCGCGGCCTCCGAGGTGATGTCCACCATCCGGTTGTCCTTCTTGATGTCCTCGATATTGCGGTCCACGTCGCCCAGCTCGCGTCCGATAATGTCCAGACGGGCCTTGATGAACTTGCCCGTAGCAACCGATACGCGGCGCTTGTCCTCGATGGCGTCTTCGTTGTAGGCCTCGATCAGCGTGTTGATCACGTCTTCGGCGCGCCGGGGGACGGTGTTGTTCATCGAGATGGTCACCACCGAAGCCTGCTTGTTGGCCACGTCGCTTTTCACGGCTGCGCGGTAGGCGTTGGTGGTCCGTCCCAGCGAACTCTTGGTCACGCGGATCGGAACCCCGATGTAGTCGGGGGCCATGTAGAGCGACTTCTGCACCACGACCTGGCCCACGGGAGTCGGGATCGTGTCGCCGTAAGCCGCCGTGATGACGCTGCGGCTCTCGTGCTTGGTGACGAACTGGTCTTCGAATCCGCTCAACCGGATTTTGTCGTCGTCGATCGGCGTGATCTCCATTGCGAGCGACTGGTTGTCGTTGTCGTTGATGAACTTCACGTCGATCGGGGCCTGACCGTAGAGGTCGCGCCGGCGGAGCCGTTCGCTCACCGAGTAGTTGACCGTCAGGTTGAGCTGCTTGACCACGTTGGTCATCAAACGCCGCGACTGGAGGATGAATACTTCGTTGTCGACGTTGCGGCGGTTCTGGAATCCCGCCAGATCGCTGAATGCCGTGAGGTCCACGTCTCCGCCCTTGCGGCTGTCCTTGACCAGAATGGTCGCCGTGCGGCTGTAAATCTTCGGGGTGCTGGCCAGATAGTAGTAGGCCGCGCAGAGACAGCATACGGTCGAAAGCACGAACCAATACCAGTTGGCGATCACCATGCGGATGATGTCGTGCAGGGTGATCGTGTTCGTCAGTTCTTCGTTGTTGGTCTGTATCTGTGAATTGATCTGTTGTTCTGCCATGGAGCCTTGCTATTTGGTGAGGGTTACGATGAGTGTCGCCACCGAAATCGCCGTTCCCACCAGCGAAAGGTAGAAATTGCGGTTCTGGCTGATCTCGCCCGTCTGCGCCTTGTACTTGTTGGGTTTCACGTATACCACGTCGTTCTGCTGGAGGTAGAAAGCCGGGGAGTTGAAGATGTCGGTCGATGTGAGGTCGAGGTATTCGATCGTGCGCACGCCGTCCACCTCGCGCGTCACGGCCACCTCCGAACGCACGCCGTATACGGTCATGTCGCCGGCCATCGCCAGAGCGTCGAAAATCGAAACCTTGTCGCGTGTGACATCGTAGAATCCGGGGCGGGCCACTTCGCCGATGACCGAAATCTTCATGTCGGCGAACTGTACGTTGACCGTGGGGTCGTTGATATATCCGCCGTCGATGATCTTCTTGGCGATGGCCTGGGCCAGTTCGCTGCGGGTCTTGCCCTTGCATTCGATCTTGCCGATCACGGGCATTTCGAGCATGCCGTTCTCGTCGACGGTGCGCATCTGGAGCGCCTGCGAGTTTGCCGCGCTGGAGACGTTGGTTCCCGTGAGCGAATTGTAGGAGGTCGCCGAGTTGAACGGCACTGCCAGTTCGGGGTCCTTGCTGTTGACGACGATCGTCAGCCGGTCGAGCGGCTTGATGCGGATCTGTCCGTTTTCGGCGATTTGTTCGGGTGTGAAGGGCTGGGCGTCCTGCAGGTACCATACACGCTTCTGTGCGGAGCACGAAACGAGCAGTATGCCGAGGACCGCTGTCCCGATGAGAAGGCAGAGTTGCTTCATTTTTAATAAGGCGTTGATTGTAATTACGTGCGCAAAGATATAAATTAATTCTGAAAAACAGCCGCTTTTCGAAGGTGATATTTTACAAGTATGTAGGTAATGCGTTGCCGGATACGTGTTTTTTTGCAAAAAAATCGTATCTTTGGTATCCGAAATTCAAAAAATGATAGACTGCTGCATATTCGATTTGGACGGAGTTGTCGTCGATACGGCCCGCTACCACTATCTGGCGTGGGCCGCGCTGGCTCGTGAACTGGGCTTTGAATTCACGCCCGTGCAGGGCGAAGCGACCAAGGGTGTGAGCCGCATGGCGTCGCTGGAGATCGTCCTGCGCGCCGGAGGGCTTGAGGGGCGTTTTTCCGCCGCCGAGAGGGAGCGTCTCGCCGCCGAAAAGAATGCGCGTTACCTGCGTTTTGTTTCGCAAATGACACCCGCCGAGGTGCTTCCGGGCGTGGCGGCGTTTTTGCACGACGTGCGCAGCCGCGGCGTGCGGACGGTGCTCGGCTCGGCGTCGAAGAACGCGGGGACGATCCTCGACCGGTGCGGCCTTCGGCCGCTGTTCGACGCCGTGGTCGACGGCAACGAGGTTTCGCGGGCCAAACCCGATCCCGAGGTTTTCCTGAAGGGTGCCGCCGCCGTGGACGCCGCGCCTTCCGTGTGCGTGGTCTTCGAGGACGCCGCCGCGGGTATCGAGGCTGCTTCGCGTGCGGGCATGCGTTCGGTGGGCGTCGGGGGCGGTGCGTCGCTTTCGGCCGCCACGATGCGGCTGGAAACCTTCGCGGGGTTTACGTTTGAACAATTGGCGATGAAGATCGACCGGGACTGATTGCAACCCCGGCGCAACGCCGCGGAAGGCTGCGGCCGGGGCGGTGAAACGAGCGATAAAGAGTATAGATTATGAACGACGGATATGTAAAAACCGATCCCTGGCGCCTCGTCGAGGATCGCTTCGACCCTTCGCGGGCGCTCTCTTCCGAGTCGCTCTTCGCGCTGGGCAACGGCGTGATGGGCGGCCGGGCCAATTTCGAGGAGCGTTACTCGGGCGAGACGCTTCAGGGCAATTATATCGGCGGGGTCTATTATCCCGACAAGACCCGCGTGGGGTGGTGGAAGAACGGCTACCCGGAGTATTTCGCCAAGGTCCCGAACGCCGCGTTCTGGATCGGGGTCGATGTCGCGGTCGACGGCGAGCCGCTCGACCTGGCGACCGTCGCGGAGGTGAAGAGCTTTTACCGCGAGACGGACATGCGCCGCTCGGTGCTGACGCGCCGCATGAGGGTCGTGCTGAAAAACGGCGTCGAGGTGGCCGTCGAGACGGTTCGTTTCCTCTCGCTGGCGCGCCGCGAACTGGGCGTCGTGAAATACGCCGTCACGCCGCTCAACCGGGCGGCCCGGATCACCTTCTCGCCCTATGTCGACGCCGACGTGCGCAATGCCGACGCCAACTACGACGAAAAGTTCTGGGAGGAGGTCTCGACCGAGGCCGACGCCACGCAGAGCCGTACCAAAAAGAGCGGTTTCGAGGCGGCCTGGGCGCAGGCCGTCGAGCTGGACGGCGCCGAGTGGCATTGCGAAACCCGCCCCGAGAAGGTCCGGGCCACCGCAGCGGTCAGCCGTGAAAAGGGCTGCGCCGCCGTCTTATATAAATATGCGGGCATCTGCTCGTCGCTCAACCACGCTCCGGCGGACCTTATCGCCGCGGCGCGCTGCGTCGCGGCTTCGGGACAGGAGGCGGGCTTCGAGGCCCTGCTCAAAGAGCAGACGGCCGCCTGGGCCGCCCGCTGGCACGGCTGCGACATCGAAATCGGGGGCGACGCCCGGGCGCAGCAGGGCATCCGCTTCTGCATCTTCATGTTGCTGCAAACCTATACCGGGGTGGACACCCGTCTGAATATCGGTCCGAAGGGCTTCACGGGCGAGAAATACGGCGGCGTGACCTACTGGGACACCGAGGCCTACTGCCTGCCGTTCTACCTGGCCACCGCCGGGCGGGCCGTCGCCCGCGAACTGCTCGTCTACCGCTACAACCAGCTCGACAAGGCCATTGAAAACGCCGCGAAGCTGGGCTTCCGCGACGGTGCGGCGCTCTACCCGATGGTCACCGTCAACGGCGAGGAGTGCCACAACGAGTGGGAGATCACCTTCGAGGAGATCCACCGCAACGGCGCCGTCGCCTACGCGATTTTCAACTACATCCGCTATACCGGCGACACGGCGTATTTGGCCGACTGCGGGCTGGAGGTGCTGCTGTCCGTGGCGCGCTTTTGGGCGCAGCGCATCACGTGGTCCGGGGCGCGGCAAAAATATGTCATGCTGGGCGTCACGGGTCCCAACGAGTACGAGAACAACGTCGACAACAACTGGTATACCTCCTACATCGCCTGCTGGTCGATGCGCTATGCCGCCGAGTCGGCGGCGTGGGTGCGTGAAAACCGGCCTGCGGACTACGCGCGCATCTGCGCGAAGCGACGTTTCGACGAGACGGCCGAGACGAAGCGGTGGCTCGAAATCGCCGACGGCATGTACTTCGGCGAGGACCGCGAACTGGGCATCTTCCTCCAGCAGGACGGCTATCTGGACAAGGAGCAGACGTTGGCCAAAGACCTCGACCCTGCGGATCGCCCCATCAACCAGCGCTGGTCGTGGGACCGCATCCTGCGCTCGTGCCTGATCAAGCAGGCCGACGTGTTGCAGGGGCTTTATTTCTTCGGCGACGATTTCGACCTCGACACCGTCCGCCGCAACTTCCGCTTCTACGAGGCGCGCACGGTCCACGAATCGTCGCTCTCGCCCTGCGTCCACGCCATCCTCGCCGCGCGTATCGGCGATCTGGACAAGGCCTACGAACTCTACCTGCGCACGGCGCGCCTGGACCTCGACGACTACAACCGCGAGGTCCGCGAGGGCTGCCATGTCACTTCGATGGCGGGTTCGTGGCTCTCGGTGGTCGAGGGTTTCGGGGGCATGCGCGTCCGCGACGGCGTGCTGTCGTTCGACCCGCAGCTGCCGGCCGCGTGGGAGTCCCTCTCGTTCAAGGTCAATTTCCAGGACCGGGTCCTGACGGTCCGGATCACCCGCAATGCGGTCGAGGTGGCGAACGAAGGTGCCCCCGTCGAACTTGAAATCCGCGGCGTGCGCCGGCTGATCGCGGACAAGGTAATTATGAATTGTGAATTATGAATTGTTTTTGGCCGCAGGCTGTCCTGTATGAAATGAACGTGCGCCAGCTCACGCCCGAAGGCACGCTGCGCGCGGCAACTTCAAAACTGCCTTTCCTCAAAGACCTCGGCGTCGACGCCGTGTGGCTCATGCCGGTCTATCCGATCGGGGAGGCCGGGCGCAAAGGCTCGCTCGGCTCCTACTATTCGATCCGCGACTACTGTGCCGTGAACCCCGAGCTGGGCACGATGGCCGACTTCGACGCCTTCGTCGCCGAGGCCCACCGCCTCGGCATGCGGGTCCTGCTCGACTGGGTGGCCAACCACACGGCGCGCGACGCGCGGTGGATCGCCGAAAAGCCCGCCTCGTGGTACGAACGCGACGCCGCGGGCCGTCCCGCCGTGCCGTGGGACTGGTCCGACACCGCCAAACTCAACTACGCCGACCGCGACGTGTGGCGCGCGCAGGCCGACGCCATGGAGTTCTGGCTCACGCAGCACGACGTCGACGGATTCCGCTGCGACATGGCGATGCTGGTTCCCATCGAGTTCTGGAACGAGACCTCGCTGCGCCTGCGGCGTGTGAAGCCCGATCTGTTCATGCTGGCCGAGGCCGAGGAGCGGAATCTTTTCGAGGAGGGGGCTTTCGACGCCTGCTACGCCTGGCGGATGCACCACCTGATGAACGACGTGGCCCGGCAGCGCACCCGCGTCACGGCTCTGCGCGACTACATCTACGCCGACCGCGACGACTATCCCGACTCGGCCATGCGGCTGGCGTTCACGTCGAACCATGACGAGAATTCGTGGAACGGCTCCGAATTTTCCAGATTGGGCGATGCGCGCGAGATCATGGCGGTCTTCACGTTCGTCGTGCCGCGCGGCCTGCCGCTGATCTACACCGGGCAGGAGATCGGCTACGACCATTCGTTCGCCTTCTTCGACCGCGATCCGATTCCCCGTTACGAGGCCAACGCTTTCACCGGGTTCTACCGCCGCCTCACGGCGTTGCGCCACGACAACCCGGCCCTGGCGGCGGGGGAGCGGGGCGGCGCGATGACCGAGATCCGCAACAACGCCGAGGACTGCCTGATGACGCTGGTCCGCGAGACGGCTGACAACCGTGTCGTTGCGGTGATGAACCTCTCGCCCTACGCCATCCATGCCGATTACTATACGGGCATCTACGCCGGGATGTACACCGACGCCATGACGGGCGAGCCTTACGAGCTTCGCGGCCGCGTCGAGGAGGATATGGCCCCGTGGAGCTACCGGATATTGTGTAATTAAAAATTGAGAATTAAGAATTAAAAATTATTATTTGCGAATGATTGGCTGTTGTAATGCTCTTTGCAGCCCGACTGTTCGGGCCGTTGTGATGCAGTCTGCGTTATAATTTTTCATTTTTCATTTTTAATTCTTCATTTTCTTTATCTTTGCCGCATGAGAAACATTGCGATCCTTTGCCTGCTGCTCGCCTGTGCGCTGCCCGCCCTTGCGGGAACCTACCGCGCGGACGAGATTCCCAATGTTCAGCGTATGGACCGGCGGCGCTATGTCTCCGATCCCGACGGTATCCTGTCGCCTGCCGCCGTGGCGCATATCGACTCCGTCTGCGCCTCGCTGCGTGAGCGGGGCCTCGCGCAGGTCGCCGTCGTCGCCGTCGACGACATCGCGGGCGGCGATACGTTCTCGTTCGCCGTCGATCTGTTCCGCAGCTGGGGCGTAGGCTCGGCCAAAAGCAATAACGGACTGGGCATCCTGCTGGTGAAGGACCTGCGCGAGATACGCTTCGTCACGGGCGGCGGCCTCGAAGGCATCCTTCCCGACGCGCTCTGCAAACGCATTCAGCTCAACTATATGCTTCCGGCCTTCCGCGAGGGGGATTACAGCGCGGGCATGGTCGCCGGGGTGGGGGCTGCGGCCACGATCCTCGAAGGCGGCGAGGTCGATCTGGGCGGCGACGCCGACGAGGACCTTCCGGCATGGATGATCTTCACGATCGTCTTCGGCTTCGTGATCTTCCCGCTGGGCATGGTGCTGGCGAACTACTATTTCTCCCGCCGTTGCCCGAAGTGCCGTAAGCTGACGCTGAAACAGCAGTCGCAGCAGGTGTTGAGCGTCACGCGGAACTACCGGCTGGTCGAATATACGTATGTCTGCCCGAACTGCGGTGCGGTCGTGAAGCGGCGTTCGCGCAACCTGCGCGACGACAATTTCGGCGGCGGGGCCGGGGGCGGCACGATCATCGGCGGCGGCTTCGGACGCGGCATGGGCGGCGGCATGGGCGGCGGCATGGGCGGCGGCTTCGGAGGAGGCTCCTTCGGCGGCGGCGGAGCCGGTTCGCGCTGGTAGTTTAAGGTGCAGAGTTCCGGGGCGTTGCATGTTGGGCTGAAAAGCGTCTGCAATTCGGTTGCGTCGCGACAAGCCCTTCCCCTGAAGGAAGGGTTTGGGACGGGGTCTGGCTTGTAAACGGCGCCGGAGGCGGCGGCTGCGGCGGTTTGATGCGAAATGAGTTTAAATATA
>ENA-UEQY01000266-UEQY01000266.1-human-gut-metagenome-genome-assembly--contig:-NODE-266-length-31125-cov-8.387271_pt1 | contig 31125 bp, 23 predicted proteins | sample MGYA00242949_ERZ507949 | MGnify/ENA primary metagenome ERZ507949 (study PRJEB26167, sample SAMN06115403) | human gut metagenome | host: Homo sapiens | place: China:Jiangsu | collected 2016-07-06... | reverse complement strand
AGACAGATAACCCACCACATGATGCCCCAATTGTGATTCGGGCAAGAAAAAATTAAACCGGGCAAATAGGCCTATATAAAGAAATAATATCAGAGGATTGGAAAAAGTCAATAAAAACGCCGTAATGAAATCCTGCGTAAACGTATTGATGGAAGAATTGGCTTTACGAATATTCTTGGCCGGATTCTGGCGATACAGATACAACCCGAACCCCACCAAAACCAAACTGCCCAAAATCTGCAAAATATTTTGATTAGCCTCTATAAAATCGATGACGATAGACATGCCTAAGCCCGTAAGCAATGCATATATCAAATCGGATAATGCAGCACCCAATCCTGTCACGAAGCCCGACCATCGCCCTTTATTCAACGTACGCTGTATACACAATATCCCTATCGGTCCCATCGGCGCCGACACCAATATGCCTATGGCTAAGCCTCGAATTATAGTATATAGCGTTAAGTCCATAAAGTCTAAAAACTACCTTATTCTATTGAAATACGGTATAAATCACAAAATAGTATGACATTGACACAAAATAAATTTCATTTTTGCTCCTGTAAAACAAAAGCTCACCTCTATTATCCATCAAAAACGGCATAAGAAAAAGGCAAACCCCTATTTTCTTGAAGATGCCTATGCACAACCTATTCTCGATTCGTGAAGCAAAGATAGTGAAAGGTGAGTGCAGAGACAAACGGAAATCGCATTTCCGACTTGGCTATGCCGAACCGCATCCTATTTTCGCATACTGTGCAAAGATAATGAAAGGTGAACACAGAACAAAATTTATTTTAGTTCTGTTGAACAGCCGCCTATCTTATTTTATCGAACATAGGCAAGGTTGGACACAGCAAAAAGGCATACATTAACCACAACGCAGAAATGCCCCTATATTTGACCGTACCAAATACAGAGAAAAGACTCGTCCTCCTCTTCCCTCATTTGAGAGTCTCGTTGAGTCAACCCCTCCCCTATACTCGAAAAATCGAACATCAAGGAATAATATCCAAAAATTAGGAACTGTTTTGTCCTAATTTTTTTTGAGCGGACGAGGGTTTTTCCTTAATTTTGCAACGAAAATAAATACGTTTTCTTTGTCTCGATTTTTCAGTCGGGAAAAAGAAAAACAGACATGCCACTAAAAAACAAGACACAATGGTCATTTTTTTCAAAACCTCCGTTCAAAACATTATTGCAGTTCAGGCCGATCACAGCTTTTCGGCAGATGAGACTAAAAAATTATCGTGGCTTTTCGACAATGCCGAGCTTCTCCCTGCTTCAACGTTGAAGGGCTGGTTTATCGGGCCCCGTAAAGAGATGATTACCCCGTGGAGCACCAATGCCGTAGAGATTACTCAAAACATGGGACTCACCGGTATCTCTCGTATCGAGGAATTTTTCCCTGTAACAGACGGTTCTGCCGAATTCGACAAAATGCTACAACGGTTGTACAACGGTATCGACGGTAAAATTTTCGACATCGACAAACAACCCGATCCCATTGTGTACATCGACGATCTTGCCGCATATAACGAGCAGGAAGGTCTGGCTCTCAGCCCCGACGAAATAAATTATCTGAACGACCTGAGTAAAAAAATCGGACGGAAACTAACCGACAGCGAAGTTTTCGGATTCTCGCAAGTCAATTCCGAGCACTGCCGTCATAAAATTTTCAACGGTGTCTTCATCATCGACGGTCAAGAAAAAGAAAGTTCACTTTTTAAATTGATAAAAAAGACCTCGGAATATAATCCCAATCGGTTGGTTTCGGCATACAAAGATAACGTGGCTTTCAATGCCGGACCTACCGTCGAGCAATTCGCTCCGATAAATCCCCAACAACCCGACTTCTTCGAAATAAAAGATATCAAAACAGTCATCTCGTTAAAAGCCGAGACACACAATTTCCCCACGACCGTAGAGCCCTTCAACGGAGCTGCCACCGGTACGGGAGGTGAAATACGCGACCGACTCGGTGGCGGACGTGCCAGCCTACCTATTGCAGGAACGGCAGTTTATATGACGGCCTATCCCCGTACGGAAGAAGGACGGGAATGGGAAGAAGGTTCCATGCAACCTCGTCCGTGGCTTTATCAAACGCCCGAACAAATATTGATTAAGGCCTCTAACGGAGCTTCTGATTTCGGAAACAAATTCGGACAACCCCTCATCTGCGGCTCCCTGCTCACATTCGAGCACGCCGAGAACGGTAAAAAATTTGCTTTCGACAAAGTCATTATGCTCGCCGGCGGTGTAGGATTCGCCAACATGCGCGACGCACTTAAAGGCACGCCCGTAGCCGGGGAAAAAGTAGTGGTAATGGGTGGTGACAACTATCGTATTGGTATGGGTGGAGGAGCAGTCTCATCGGTAGAAACCGGACAATACGACAATGCCATTGAGCTGAACGCCGTACAACGAGCCAATCCTGAAATGCAAAAACGAGTATCCAACGTCATTCGGGCGATGTCCGAAGCCGAGGAAAATCCCATCGTCTCGATTCACGACCACGGAGCCGGAGGCCATTTGAACGCACTTTCCGAGTTAGTAGAAGAAACTGGCGGATTAATTCATATGGATCAACTGCCCGTCGGCGACCCCACCCTATCGGCCAAAGAAATCGTAGGTAACGAAAGTCAGGAGCGTATGGGTATCGTCATTCGGGAAGAAGACATCGAGCACATTCGTCAAATCGCCGACCGCGAACGGGCTCCGTTCTATGTAGTAGGCGAAACCACAGGCGACCATCGCTTCGTATTCGAACAGACCGATGGTGTTAAGCCCATCGACTTGGCGATGGAAGACATGTTCGGGAAAGCCCCCCGTACCGTCATGACAGACAGAACGGTCGAAGAAACTTACGAAGACGTAACATACGATCAAACGCAACTCGACGAATACGTAGAACGAGTGCTCCAACTCGAAGCAGTCGCTTGTAAAGACTGGCTCACCAACAAAGTGGACCGTTCCGTTACCGGAAAAATTGCCCGCCAACAATGTCAGGGAGAGATACAACTCCCATTGAGCGACTGCGGAGTAGTTGCCCTCGACTATCGGGGACGCGCCGGTATCGCCACTTCTATCGGCCATGCGCCGCAAGCGGCATTGGTCGATCCCGCCGCAGGATCTATTCTCTCCATCGCCGAAGCCCTCACCAATATCGTTTGGGCTCCGCTCTCCGAAGGTTTAGACAGCGTTTCGCTTAGTGCCAACTGGATGTGGCCCTGTAAAAACGAAGGCGAAGACGCCCGCCTATATCGGGCAGTCGAAGCATGCAGCGATTTTGCCTGCTCGCTCGGAATCAATATCCCCACCGGAAAAGACAGTCTGTCCATGACTCAGAAATACGGAAAGGACAAAGTCTATTCGCCCGGTACGGTCATCATCTCGGCAGGAGCCGAAGTCTCGGATATACGTAAAGTCGTATCTCCCGTCCTCCGCACGGGAGTCAACAGTACGATCTACTACATCGATTTCTCGTTCGACAAGCTCAAATTAGGAGGCTCGGCGTTCGCCCAATCGCTCGACAAAATAGGTAAAGAAGTTCCCACTGTACAAGACAGCGAATACTTTGCCAACGCGTTCAATGCCGTCCAAGAATTGGTTAACAAAGAGTTCATTCTGGCAGGGCACGATATCTCCGCCGGTGGTATGATAACCACGATGCTCGAAATGAATTTTGCCAATACCGAAGGCGGTTTGGAAGTTTCGTTAGACGAAATCCCCGAAAAAGACCTCGTTAAGATACTATTCAGCGAAAATCCGGGTATCTTGATTCAAGTAGAAAAAACCGACGAAGTCGAAAAGATATTGAAAAAAGCCGGCGTAGCGTTTATTCGTCTGGCTCGTCCCTGTGACGAACGCCATCTGCTCATACACAAGGACGGAGCCGATTATCAATTCTTCATCGATCATTTGCGCGACGTATGGTTCGAGTCGTCCTATCTGCTCGACCGCAAACAAAGCGGAGAAAAAGCAGCCAAAGACCGCTTCCTCAACTACAAGGAACAACCACTGCAATTCCGTTTCCCCGATTCGTTCACGGGAACGCTCGCCCAATACGGTATCTCGGCCGATCGTCGCACACGATCCGGTGTGAAAGCAGCCATCATTCGTGAGAAGGGCGTTAATGGAGATAGAGAAATGGCCTATTCGCTCTATTTGGCGGGATTCGATGTGAAAGACGTGCACATGACCGACCTCATCAGTGGCCGCGAAACGCTCGACGATATCAACATGATTGTATACTGCGGTGGATTCTCAAATTCCGATGTACTCGGTTCGGCAAAAGGCTGGGCAGGAGGATTCCTTTGGAACGAAAAAGCCAAAGCTGCACTCGACCGTTTCTACAACCGTCCCGACACCCTGAGTCTCGGTATCTGCAACGGCTGCCAGCTCATGGTAGAATTGGGACTGCTCACCCCCGACCACGAACAAAAGCCCAAAATGCGACACAACGATTCGCACAAATTCGAATCTCAGTTCATCGGATTGACAATTCCCGAAAACAACTCTGTCATGTTCGGCTCGTTATCGGGCTCGAAACTCGGTATATGGGTTGCCCACGGAGAAGGTAAATTCGAGTTGCCTTACGCCAAAGAAAGATACAATATCGTAGCCCAATATACCTACGACGCTTACCCGGCAAATCCCAACGGCTCGCCTTACGGTATAGCTGGTATCGCTTCGGCCGACGGCCGCCATTTGGCCATGATGCCCCACCTCGAACGAGCCATATTCCCCTGGCAGTGCGGACATTATCCTGCCGACAGAAAAACCGACGAGATTACCCCGTGGATCGAGGCTTTTGTCAATGCCCGCAAATGGGTTGAACAGCACACCAAATAAAAAGTATATTCCGCAGGGCGGGAGGGAAACAATGTCCCTCTCGCTCTGTTCGTTTAATCAAATAATAATCAACACGACAACATTACATTATGGGAGGATTTTTTGGTAGCATAAAAAAAGAATCTTGCGTTACCGACCTTTTTTATGGCGTAGATTACAACTCGCACTTAGGTACGAAACGTGCCGGTATCGTGACGTATGAAAATGGCGTTTTCAAACGGGCGATCCACAATATAGAAAACTCCTACTTCCGCTCGAAATTCGAAGCCGAACTGCCCGAATTCTCTGGTAATTCGGGAATCGGTGTCATCAGCGATACCGATGCACAACCCATCATCATCAGTTGCCATTTGGGAAAATTCGCCATCGTTACCGTCGCCAAAATAAACAACGTAGAAGAACTCGAAAAAGAACTACTGGCGAGCGGAAACCATTTCAGCGAACACAGTAACAATATCATCAACCAATCCGAATTGGTTTCGATGATTATCAGTCAAGGAAAAGACTATGTCGACGGCATCCGCTTGGTACAGGAAAAAATCAAAGGGTCTTGTTCTATGCTTTTACTCACCGAGCAAGGCATTATCGCCGCTCGCGATAAGTACGGTCGTTCGCCTATCCTCGTCGGGCGGGGAGATAATGGCTACGCCGTATCGTCCGAAACATGCAGCTTCCCGAACCTCGGATACGAACTCTGTTACGACATACGACCCGGAGAAATCGTCCGGTTGACAGCCGACGGTTACGAATCGCTCAACCAGCCCGGTAAAAAAATGCAGATATGCTCCTTCCTATGGGTATATTACGGATATCCCGCCTGCGAATACGAAGGGAAGAATGTCGAAGAGATGCGCTTTCACACTGGCTTCGAAATGGGTAAAAAAGACGACATCGAAGCCGATTTCGTCTCCGGCATCCCCGATTCCGGTGTAGGCATGGCTCTCGGATATGCCGTAGGTAAACAAATTCCCTACCGGAGAGGTATCGTCAAATATACCCCCACTTGGCCTCGCAGCTTCACCCCTTCCAATCAAGCCATGCGCGAGCTGGTAGCCAAAATGAAACTCATACCCAACAAAAGTATGCTCAACGGGAAGCGGGTCGTATTCTGCGACGACTCTATTGTCCGCGGTACGCAACTGAGAGACAATGTATCCGATCTCTACCGTTATGGAGCCAAAGAAGTTCACATGCGCATCAGTTGCCCCCCTCTCCTGTACCCGTGTAAGTTTCTTAACTTCACGGCCTCCAAAAGCGAAATGGAGCTTATTACCCGTCGCACCATCGCCGAGATAGAGGGTAACCCCGATGAAAATGTCGCAGCTTATGCACGCACCGGGTCGCCCCAATACAATTGTATGGTAAACTGCATTTGTAAAAAGCTGAACATTACCTCATTAAAATTCAACCCGTTAGAAACACTGGTCGAATCGATCGGGCTTCCTAAGGAATGTATCTGCACGCACTGTTTCGACGGCAGCAGCTACGAATAAGCCCGTCAGAACCGAATAAAACCTCGGCCCGTTATGCCGTCCGATCATCTGTTCTCGCCGGACGGCATAACGGTTTTTTCGCCTAAAAGATTGAAAATAACAATCATTTTTGTAATTTTGCGAGTCAATGAATCGACACAGAATATACGAATATTTATAAATCATAAATCTCACATTAAATTATGAGTCTTAAAATCGTAGTATTGGCAAAACAAGTGCCCGATACCAGAAATGTGGGGAAGGATGCCATGAAAGAGGACGGAACGATCAACCGTGCCGCCTTGCCTGCTATCTTCAACCCCGAAGATTTGAATGCCTTGGAACAGGCTCTGCAACTGAAAGAACAAAACCCGGGATCGACGATTACCCTGCTTACAATGGGTCCTCCTCGTGCCGCCGAAATTATTCGGGAAGGTTTATTCCGTGGAGCGGACGGAGGTATCGTATTGACCGACCGTGCCTTTGCCGGAGCCGACACATTGGCTACGTCTTACGCACTATCGTGTGCCGTACGCAAAATCAAAGATTATGATATTATCTTGGGAGGTCGTCAAGCCATCGATGGCGACACGGCTCAGGTAGGCCCTCAAATCGCCGAAAAATTGGGAATCCCCCAAGTCACCTATGCCGAGCAAATTCTGAACATAGAAAACGGAAAAGCCACCGTGAAACGTCGTCTCGAACGCGGGGTAGAAACCGTCGTAGTTCCCCTGCCCGCAGTCATCACGGTCAACGGTTCGGCCGATGAATGCCGTCCTCGCAACGCGAAGCTCATACAACGTTACAAATACGCCAAGACACCGAGCGAAAAACAAGGACTGAGCGAAGAATGCTTGAAACTCTATGAACAGCGTCCGGCCCTCAACCTTTACGAATGGAGTGTAAACGATGTCGATGCCGACCTCGATCAAGTAGGTCTTGCCGGTTCTCCCACCAAAGTAAAAGCCGTACAAAACGTTGTATTCCAAGCAAAGGAAAGCAAACGACTCACGGCTGCCGATAACGAAATCGAAGACCTTGTCAAAGAATTGATCGCCAACCACACGATTGGTTAATGCCCGTGTACTATGAACTAAAAAACTAACGATTATGAACAATCTGATTGTATATTGCGAAATAGAAGACGGCATCATCGCCGATGTGAGCCTCGAACTGCTCACAAAAGGTCGCTCGCTGGCCAATCAACTGAATTGTAAACTCGAAGCACTGGTGATCGGTAGCAACCTCGACGGTGTGGAAAAACAAGTATTCCCCTATGGAGTCGATACCGTCTATACAGTAGACGATCCTCGCCTCTACCCCTACACCTCATTGCCACATACGTCGGTATTGGTAAATTTATTCAAAGAACAGAAACCTCAGGTTTGCCTGATGGGAGCCACCAGTATCGGTCGCGACCTCGGTCCGCGGGTTTCTTCTTCGCTGCACAGCGGACTCACGGCCGACTGCACCGCATTGGAAATAGGTCCCCACGAGGACAAAAAGAACAATAAGACCTACGAAAATCTGTTGTATCAGATTCGTCCCGCTTTCGGAGGCAACATCGTAGCGACGATCGTTAACCCCGAATGCCGTCCTCAAATGGCAACGGTTCGCGAAGGCGTGATGAAAAAAGAAATTTACGATCCCGCTTACAAAGGAGAAGTTGTTAAACTGGATCCGAAAAAATACGTTTCCGACACCGACTTTGTGGTAGAAGTCATCGATCGCCAGATGGAAAAATCCAAAGCCAACGTCAAAGGCGCATCCATCATCGTAGCCGGCGGTTACGGTATGGGATCGAAAGAAAACTTCGACATGCTGTTCGACTTGGCGGCTACATTGGGAGCCGAGGTAGGAGCTTCCCGCGCTGCGGTCGACGCCGGATACATCGAGCACGAACGTCAAATCGGCCAAACCGGTGTCACGGTTCGCCCCAAGCTCTATATCGCCTGCGGTATCTCTGGACAGATACAACACATCGCCGGTATGCAAGACAGCTCCATCATCATCTCTATCAACAGCGATCCTAACGCACCTATCAATACGATAGCCGACTATGTGATCACGGGTACAGTCGAAGAAGTAATTCCGAAGCTGATCAAATATTATAAGAAAAACTCCAAATAAAACATATTTTCGATTCTGTCGATAAGACAAAGTCTTGTGACAAATCAAAGATAGAGAGTTAAATTATAATACAATAAATAATACAGAACAATGGCTAATTTTTATTTAGATAACAGTGATCTCAAACATCACTTGAACCACCCGCTCATGAAGAAGCTGGTGGCTTTACGGGAACGGAATTACTCCGATGCCGAAAAATATGACTATGCGCCCTTCAATTTCGAAGATGCCATGGATAGTTATGAAAAAGTGCTCGAAATAGCAGGCGAGATAAGCGGCGAAATCGTTGCAGCCAATGCCGAAGACGTAGACCACGAAGGTCCGCACGTTGTCGACGGACATGTCGTATATGCCAAAGGCACGCAAAAAAACCTCGACGCTCTGGTAAAAGCCGGATTGATGGGTATCTCTATCCCCCGTCGCTACAACGGGCTTAATTTCTCGTTGGTTCCCTACATCATGGCTGCCGACATGGTAAGCCGCGCCGATGCCGGATTCGTAAACATCTGGGGATTGCAAGACTGCGCCGAAACCATTTACGAATTTGCCAATGAAGAACAAAAGCAAAAATACCTGCCGCGCGTTTGCGCCGGCGAAACTATGGCGATGGACCTCACCGAACCCGATGCCGGTTCCGACTTGCAAGCCGTCATGCTCAAAGCCACATACAGCGAGGCCGACGGTTGCTGGTATCTCAACGGAGTGAAACGGTTCATCACCAACGGTGACGGACACATTGCACTCGTGCTGGCCCGTTCCGAAGAAGGAACCAAAGACGGACGCGGACTCTCCATGTTCATCTACGACCGCAACGACGGCGGTGTAACCGTTCGCCGTATCGAAAACAAAATGGGTATCAAAGGGTCTCCCACCTGCGAATTGGTGTTCAAAAATGCCAAAGCCGAACTCTGCGGAAGCCGCAAATTGGGTCTTATCAAATACGTCATGGCATTGATGAACGGAGCCCGTCTTGGTATCGCCGCACAATCTGTCGGCGTTTCCGAAGCGGCATACCGTGAAGCCATTGCCTATGCACGCGACCGCAAACAATTCGGGCAAGCCATCATCGAGTTCCCCGCCGTTTTCGAAATGATCTCTTTGATGAAAGCCAAACTCGACGCTTCACGCTCGCTGCTTTACGAAACGACACGATTCGTAGACATGTACAAAGCATACGAAGACATTGCCAAAGAACGCTCGCTCGAACCCGAAGAACGTGCCGAAATGAAAGCCTACCAAAAACTGGCCGACGCATTCACCCCTATGGCGAAAGGCATGTCCAGCGAATTCTGCAATCAAAACGCCTATGACTGCGTGCAAGTACACGGAGGGTCCGGTTTCATGAAAGACTACGCTTGCGAACGCATCTACCGCGATGCCCGCATCACTTCTATCTACGAAGGAACCACCCAGTTGCAAGTCGTGGCAGCTATTCGCCACGTCACCACCGGCACATATCTGCATCAGATCGAAGCATACGAAGCTGCTGAAATCGCGCCCGAACTAGAACCTCTGCGCGACCGCCTCAAAGCTATGAAAGCCGCCTACGTAAAAGCTGTCGAAACCGTCACTGCAACGAAAGACAACGAATACATCGACTTCCAAGCACGCCGCATGGTCGAAATGGCCGGCCATGTCATCATGGGCCACCTCCTGCTCAACGATGCCACTCGTAACGAATCGTTCCGGCAGTCGGCCGAAGTATACATTAACTTCGGCGAAGCAGAAGTTGCCAAACACGCCGCGTTTATCGAACGCTTCAATCCCGAAATGATAGCCGCTTATCGCAAATAAACGCAACATTTCATATCATTCGAGGAGGTATCCCATTTATCTGGGATACCTCCTTTTTTATATCGGAAATAAAGCCAAACGAAAATTCAGTATGATTCCACTTCTTCCCTGCCGTGCCCCGCTGCATTGCGGGGTGTGGCTCATAAAATCGGAGCAGAAGCGAAAGGGAAATACATCTCACCCTCCTCCCCTGTGTCCCGCAGCATGGCGGGGTGTTTTTGCGCAGCAAAATATAGGGGAGAGCCGAGGAGCATGGCGATGAGGAGAGGTCTTAAAAAGACCCTCAGTAGAGATAATAGAGGTAACCCTCCTCTCCCTCTGTGTTCCTGAAAGGAATATAGGGGGAGTGCCCGAAGGGCGAGGGGGTTAAAAAGACCAGCAAAAGCACGAGCAAAATCCCCGCCTTTATCGGTCGGTGAAGTCACAAGAAAGACGGAGGAAAAAGGGCGAGGACTGTCCGAGCGAAGCGAGTTCCGCAGACCCCGACGGCGACCGTAGCGACGAACCCAAAAGCCCGATAACAGCGGCGGCGCTTCTTGGTTCGTTCTTCTCGCTGTTGAGAAGAATGAACAAATAAAGTGAATTAGTGTAACAAGGACTTTCTTTGGCAGGGAAAGAAAGTCCTTTGTAGCACAATCCTCCCCCTGCCGATAGAGAAAGTGCCCGAAGGACGGAGGGGTTGCAAGAATAACAAAAAGGAATAAAGATATAGTATCCTAATCTACTGAATTAGTCGTTCCCTTTTCACCACTATCTTTGAATACCTTCGACAACCAGCGCTCTTGAACAGTCTCCATCAATTCATAAAAATTAGGAACAAACAACGTACCCAATACCGTATTCATCGCCATACCGAACACGACAGCCGTACCCAAAGCTATACGACTTTCGGCTCCCGCACCTGTCGCGAACATCAGCGGAAGAACCCCGAAGATAAAAGCGAACGAAGTCATCAAGATAGGTCGCAGGCGTAACCTCCCCGCCTCCATCGCCGATTGCCGGATAGACTCGCCCTGCTTGCGGTAATCCATGGCAAACTCGATAATGAGGATAGCATTTTTGGCCGACAAAGCGATAAGCAAAATCAACCCTATCTGACTGTAAATACTGATAGACAAACTCATGACAATACACCCCAGCACTGTCCCCAATATGGCAGTGGGCAAACTCAGTATCACGGCTATCGGGTTAGTCCAACTTTCGTACTGGGCAGCCAACACCAGAATCACGATCAATATCGCAAGTCCGAAGATAAGACCTACCGTAGAACCGCTCTGACTCTCTTGATAAGCCTCCCCCGTCCAACTATATCCGAAATTCGTACCCAGTGTATTCCGGACCAATCGCTCCATAGCCGCCATACCCTCCGACGAACTTATCCCCGGAGCCGGTATCGCCGTGAGTGCAGCCGAAGAATACATATTGTACCGGCTTACTAAATTCAGTCCCATCGTCTCCTCGACCTGTGTAAACGAAGAAAACGGAACCATGTTACCGTCCCGGTTTCGCACGCTCAGTTTCATCACATCGTCGATATGAGCCCTCGCTCCGGCCTGAGCGCCCAACTTCACCTGATAGATACGGCCAAACTCCACGAAATCATTCACATAAGCCGATCCCATATAATACGACAAAGCCGAGAAAACACTGCTGAGAGTAAGCCCCTGCATCTCCACCTTATCGCGATCTATATTCAATGCATATTGCGGGGTATTCCCTTGAAACATCGAGTTTATCTGCATCAAGGCCGGTTCGCTACCGATATTCCCGATCAAAGCATTCGCTGCGGATTCCAATTCGCCCGCCCCCAAATTGCTGCGATCTTCGAGTTGCATTTCAAGACCGCCCGAAACACCCAGTCCGCTGATAGCTGGCGGATTGACGGCAAACACGATAGCCTCTTGCAAAACAGATGCATCCCGGTTCAGCCGCTCCACCACATTAAACACGCTATGTTCTTTCCCCTTCCGGTCGTCCCAGGGTTTCAGTACCACGAAAAACGTTGCCGAATTGGACGAACTTCCACCCTGTAACGCCGAAAAACCCACGATATTCAAGGCATTTTCCACTTCGGGGTACGACTGTATAATTCGATTCAAATCATCGCAAACCTTGCGGGTCCGTTCCATGGATGCGGCATTGGGCAACTGCACCGATACGATAAAATAACCTTGATCTTCCTGTGGAATAAACGAAGTCGGCCACTTGGCAAATCCATAGAAAGCAGCCAAAGCCAACACGATAAAAGCCGACAACGACACCAAAGGTTTACGCAACATCGAGCCGATAACTTTCACATATCCGTTCAAAGTCGCTCCATATCCCTTATTAAACCACTTGTACAAAAAAAACGAAGGTTCGCGGGTCGGTTGGAGAAACAATGCGCACAAAGCCGGAGTAAACGTCAGCGAATTGAACCCGCTGAATACGGTAGCGACAGCGATCGTCAAAGCGAATTGTTTATACAGTTCTCCTGTGATACCACCGATAAAAGCTGTCGGGATAAACACGGCCAATAACACCAATACCACGCCGATAACCGGACTCGTAATCTCCTCCATGGCCTTCTCGACCGCCTCCTTGCGACTATACTTTCCCGTATCGATAAGCCGGGTCGAATTTTCGACCACTACGATCGCATCGTCCACCACGATAGCTATTGCCAAAACAAGGCCGAAGAGAGTAAGCGTATTGATAGAAAATCCCATCAACTTCATCACGGCAAATGTTGCGATAAGCGAAACCGGTATGGTCAGAGAAGGAATAATCATTGCCCTGAAATTTTGTAAGAAAATAAGAATGACCAGCATCACGATAAGAGAAGTCTCCACAAACGTAACCAATACCTCATCGATAGATGCACTCACGAATTGAGTCGTATCGAGCACCACCTTATATTGCACATCGTTCGGGAAATAACGGCTCAAATCCATCATCTTCGCTTTCACAGCTTTTGCCACATCGAGAGAATTAGACCCCGGCAACTGATAAATGGCGATAGCCGCCGTTTCTTTACCGTTAATAGTCGATGTCGTATTGTAAGTCGCACTTCCCAAATCTATGGTAGCGATGTCGCGCAACCTCAGATATTCCCCGCCGGGCAACGACTTGATGATGATCCGTCCGAACTCCTCCGGCGTAGAAAGGCGACCTTTCGAAACCAATGTAAACTGGAAAGCCTCGTCCGTATCCGTAGGAGGTTGTCCCACACTACCGGCCGACACCTCCATATTTTGTGCCTGAATAGCCGAATAGACATCGGCCGGCGTAAGGCTCCGTATACGCATCAACTCCGGGTCGAGCCAGATACGCATGCTGTAATTATCGGCTCCGAACACCGTCACACCGCCTACTCCCGGCAAACGGGACAACTCGTCGGTAATGTTCAACTTGGCATAATTCGACAGATATAAACTGTTATACAATGGATTATCCGATTCCAACGCCAAGAACATGACGATGTTAGTAGACTGCTTCTTCGTGATAATTCCCTGTTGTATGACAGCCTCCGGTAAATTTCCCTGCGCTATGTTCACCCGATTCTGTACCAACACGGTCGCCATATCTATATCGGTTCCCACCTCGAAAGTAACGGTCAGCGTATATTGCCCCGACGACGAAGACGACGAACTCATATAAATCATTCCGTCCACACCGTTCACCTGCTCCTCGATAGGTACACCTACCGTTTTCGCCACCGTCTCGGCACTCGCCCCGGGATATACAGCGGTCACCTGTACCGTAGGAGGTGTTATATCGGGAAACTGGGCGACCGGGAGCGTATAGATGGTAACCAATCCCACCAGCACCATAACAATGGCGATGACCGTAGCGAAAATAGGCCTGTTAATAAAAAATTTCGAAATCATACCCATTCATTTTTAGGAACCATTAATTCTTTTCCAAAACCGGACGAACCGGCATGCCCGCTCTCACTTTCAACAAAGCCTTCGTAACATAACGATCGGTCGGTGAAATCCCCTCGTCGATCACTCTCAAAGTATCGTTAACCAACTGTCCCGTCTCCACAGGGCGATATTCCACCACATTAGAATCGTTCACCACATACATATACTTGCCAAGTTGGTCCGTGGCAATAGAAGCATCCCTCACCAATATCGCATGCTCGCGGCTACCATACGGCAACCGGATAGAGATATACAAACCACTCTTCAACTCGCCGGCAGGATTATCCACCTCGGCCCGTATCGAAAGCGTACCCGTCGACAAGTCCACATTCGGCGACAAATAATCGAGTCTACCGTAATAACTGCGGCTGGTAGGCTCCTGAAAAAGGATCTCCACACGATCGCTCGGTACGGAATGTTTACCTTTACTCTGGTTCAGCAACATTTTCAAATATTGATTATCCTCGATATTGAAATAGGCATACATTTTCTTATCCTGATAAATAGTCGCCAACTTCGTCGATTGCAAAGACCCGCTGATATAATTACCCACATCGTACAAATTGCGTGATATCCGGCCCTCGAACGGGGCTTTCACATAACAATACCCCAACTGTATGCGAGCCGTCGACAACGCAGCCTCGGCATTCCGAACAGAGGCCCTACTTTGTTCCAATTTCGACTCCGCCTGTATCAAATCGATCGTACTGATGGCATCGCTTTGCGCCGCCTCTTTCATTCGGGTGTAATTATTCTCTGCATAATCATACTGTGCCTGAGCCGTTTTCAACGCTGCCTCGGCCTGTTCCACTGCATCCTCGTATTGCGAAGGTTCGATAACGAAAAGCAACTGTCCCTTCTTTACGATCTCACCCGGTGTATAGGCCACCTGTTGCAGATATCCGTTCACACGAGCTACCAGATCGACGGTTTGTAACGAAGTAAGGTAACCCGGATAACTCTTTATCAAAACCACCGAATCGACCGCCGGATAAGCCACCGATATTTCGGGCAGCCGAACATCGCCACTTTGCTTCTCCCCCTTTTTCGATTGGCAGGAAAAAAGCGAAAACAATACAGCCACAGCCACTATCGGCATATAAGAAAACAAACGTCTCATAAAATATGAATTTTAATTTTAGGGTTGACTCGAATCTATCCAACCGCCACCCAGCGATTGATATAAAAGAATAAGCGCATTGATGGCGTTTCCCTGCGCCGACACATAAGAATTTTGATACGAAAGCAATGAGCGCTGCGCATCGAGTACATTTTGGAACCCCGACAAGCCTCGCTTATACAAGTCGAGCGAGAGCGACAACGTCTTTTCACCCTCGGCCACCAGCTCTTTCAACATCGAAATTTGTTTGACGATATGCGTATAACTGTTCATGGCATTCTCCACCTCTTGGACAGCCGTCAACACAGTTTGGTTATACTGCTCTATGCCGCTATCGAGCTGAGCCCTCGCCGATGCCAAAGCCTGTATGCGCTGTGTCCCTTGAAACAAAGGCCACGAGACCGTAGGAGCCAACTGATAGGTCACACTCCTCTTATTGAAAAAATGGTCCATATCTCTGGAAGCGAATCCGATACTGCCATTCAAATACAATTTCGGCATAAAATCAGACTTGGCTGCACCTACCGAAGCCGCATACGATGCTACCGTCCGTTCGGCCTGCCTCACATCAGGACGGCGGCGGAGCAAATTCATGGGAATACCTATACCCACTAACCTCTGATAATCGGGCAACGGCTTTGTCGTCCGAAGCATCGGACGCAACTCATCGGGATACTTTCCCAACAAAATAGCGATAATATTGATCTGTTTCTCTATACCCGCTTCAAGAGACGGCAAAGAAGCCTTTGTATTGAAATAAACCGTCTTGGCTTGCGAAACGTCGAGTTGCGATGCCAATCCGGTCTCGTACCTCACCTCCGTAATATGCAAGATACTCCGTTGCGATTGGATATTGCTCTCGGCCACGATATACTGTTGCTGATACGTGCGCAATGTCATATAAGCAGTCGCCACTTGGGCACACAGAGACACCATCGTCCCGTTATATTCGTCCCGAGAAGCACGAAACAACTCTTTCTTCGCTTTGGCCCTCTGACGTATCGAACCGAACAAATCGATTTCCCAACTCACCGACAAATCACCCGAAGCATATTGGGAATAAGTGTTATCGGCAGCCTCTCGCCCCAGATAACCGCTATTACGGGTCTTCGTCCAACCGGCCGAAAAATTCACCGACGGATAGAAACCGCTCTGTTCCATACGCCAAGCCGCTCTGGCCATACGTATGCGATCAGCGGCCGCCAACAAATTATGGTTACTGTCCACCGCCTCTTGAATCAACGTGTCGAGACAAGCATCGTTAAATCCGCTCCACCATAAATCCTCAGGAGGCAACTGCTGCGAAAACAATGTATCGGGAGTCCACGCCTTCGGTATGTCGTCAGACAAATAACGAGTAACCGGTTGCTGGGCATAAACAGCCCCTCCGCAAAGGAGAATCAATACCGACGCAACAAGCCGACTTCGAATAAAAAAAACTTTACACATAACGTTAAACAGTTTCTTAATTGATTTATATCGTTCAATCGAAACAAATTTTCGAGACAACGCCTTTTTCGATAATAAATTATAACGGTCGTAATTCGAAATAGTTTACAAAAATCCAAACTCCTGCCTCCTTCCGCCTTTATCGAACCTATCCCACCTGTAAGAGAAAGCGGAAAACGCTTATCGAGTCACACCATAGAAAATCGACCGCCTCAAAGATTCAGTTCCGAATTTTCCTTCCTACGAAACAATTCGCTATCTTTATCAAAAAAAATCGAATGATGACAAATAATAAATACACCCGTTTGGTAAAACTTCAAAAAGCATTCTTCAACGAACACATCACACGAGAAATTCCATTCCGGCTATGTGCTCTCGACCGCTTGGCCGAAGCTCTCGTTAGTCGGGAAAAACAACTCGGTGAAGCCCTGCATGCCGACTTGGGAAAATCCGCATTCGAAAGCTATGCCACCGAAATCGGATTCCTACTTCACGAAATACGGACGACAAAAAATCACTTGCAAAGCTGGGCTCGTGACCGACATCGTCCCACACCCCTCTTTCTCTTCGGCTCGAAAAGTCGCATTCACTACGAACCCTACGGTTGTGCACTCATCATTGCCCCGTGGAATTACCCGCTGCAATTAGCTTTATCTCCCCTTATCGGAGCCATAGCGGCCGGTAACTGTGCAATCGTCAAACCATCGGGCGAAGCACCCCGTACGGCAACCGCTTTGCAAGAACTTATCGACGAATGTTTCGAGGAAGAATACATCGCCGTTACCGATGCCGATCGGGAAACCACCGAGTTACTCCTGCAAGAACGGTTCGATTACATCTTCTACACAGGAGGTGTCGAATACGGGCGTCACGTCATGCAAGCCGCATCTCGTCACCTCACCCCCGTCACACTCGAACTGGGAGGAAAAAGTCCCTGTATCGTCGATGACGATGCCGATTTGAAAGCCGCCGCACGCCGCATCGTATGGGGCAAGTTCCTCAACTGCGGACAAACCTGCGTAGCCCCCGACTACCTCATGGTACATCGCAAAGTCCAAGACAAACTCACAGAACATATCTGTGACGAAATCACCCGTCAATACGGCGAAAATCCACAACAAAGCCCCGATTATCCCCGTATCGTCAATGCTCGGCATTTCGACCGCCTGTCGGCGCTCCTCTCGCACGGCACGATACTTTGCGGAGGCACAAGCGATCCCGCCGACCGATACATAGCCCCCACGCTGCTCACCGACATACCCCCGCAATCCCCCCTGCTCACCGACGAAATCTTCGGCCCCATACTCCCCGTACTCCCGTTCGACGACATCGACGACTGTGTCGAATACGTCAACGACCGGGAAAAGCCCCTCGCCCTCTACTACTTTACCCGCAGCAAAAAACGGGCACGCTACATGATACAACACACCACATCGGGCGGAGCCTGTATCAACGACACCATCGTACAAACCGCCAACGGAAACCTCCCCTTCGGAGGAATCGGGAACAGCGGAATGGGAGCCTACCACGGCCGCGAAAGTTTCGAGACATTCAGTCATTGCCGCAGCATCGTCGACTCCTCTCTGCACCTCTATCCCAATTTCAAATTTCCACCATATGCCGACAAACTCAAATGGCTTAAACGATTGATGAAATAACCCTCATATCCCGAAAAAGAAAAACGCAATCTCTCCTCCCATTGTGTCGCATTTCACCGAAATTAAGGCAAAAAGAAAAGTGATTCTAGTGCAACCGAGACTATCTTTGGCAGGGAAAGAAAATTATTAGTATCCAACCTTCTCCCCCTGCCGTGCCCCGAAGCATTGCGGGGTGTGGTGCAAGAAAATATAGGGGAGAACTGAGGAGCGTAGCGACGAGGAGAGGGGTTAAAAAGACCAGCAATGGAAGTAATAGAGTTAACCCTCCTCCCCTGCGTTTTGCAACGCAAAATATAGGGGGAGTGCCCGCAGGGCGAAGGGGTTAGAATACAAGCAAGATCCCCCGATTCCGCCTTTATCGGGCGGCGAAGTCGCAAGAGAGACGGAGGAAAAAGGGCGAGGACTGTCCGAGCGGAGCGAGTTCCGCAGACCCCGACGGCGACTGCGGCGACAAACCCAAAAACCCGATAACTGCGGCGGCGCTTCTTGGTTCGTTCTTCTCGCTGTTGAGAAGAATAAACGAGAAAGTATAATCATGCCATAATTCCACTATCCCCCTATCCTACCTTCGCAAAAAAAACAAACGAGCGATGATAGATACAAGATTCGAAACAACCATAGACCTGAGAGGTGAAATCGAGAACTACCGACAAGTAGCGCTCATCAAATACTACAAGATCCTCCTCGAACTCGACCCCCGTCGGGACAGGCTGACCATGCTCGCCGTCATTCGTTGTATCGACAAGCTCGAAAGACATTCCCAAGAGCGAAAACGACCCCGAAACGACAAGAAGAAAATGCTGGCCGAAGGAACTCTCGCTTGGCACTATCAGAAACGCAACCAACTCTTCCGAAAAGCCGGACTATACGACATCGAGTCCACCCAGTTCCTCGTCGACCACGAAGAAATCTTCGACACACACGAGGAACGGGAAGAGCGTGAACGATTCGAAGCCTGCCGTCGGGAAGCTCTCAGAAGGCAGACCGAAACGCACGGGGCCGAAGAAAAAGAATACGTGCAACCGGCCTCCGCTCACGAAGCCGATAAGGACCCGCAAGAAGACTACACGACAGCCGGGTCCGAAATCCCGGCACACACCCCGCAGCCCTTATCGCCCCTATCCGGGAGCATCTGGTGCGGCACTCCCGCCGGTAATCCCATTGGCGAACCTGCCCCCGGATTCCATCGATCCTCCTTCGATTGCAACAGAAGAGAATAAATCCGACAGGTGGAGGGTGAACCTAATCCCCTCTTTTTCCCTCTCGATTTCGATGAGCAGAAACTGGAAGTCTCCCTTCTCCCCCACCATGCCTCGTAGCATGGCGAGCCATTTTCTCATCTCCTCTGTGTTTTGCTAATGCAAAATATGGAGCGAAACGTCATGTCGTATCAACAAAAAGATTCAAGACCGTCAAAAGCACGAATTAAATCCCCGCCTTTATCGGGCGGTGAAGTCGCAAGGAAGACGGAGGAAAAAGGGCGAGGACTGTCCGAGCGGAGCGAGTTCCGCAGACCCCGACGGCGACTGCGGCGACAAACCCAAAAGCCCGATAACCGCGGCGACGCTTCTTGGTTCGTTCTTCTCGCTGTTGAGAAGAATGAACAAATAAAGCGAATCTAATGCAACAAGGACTTTCTTTGACTGGGAAAGAAAATCATTAGTATTCAACCTTCTCCCCTTGCCGTGCCCCGTATGCGGGGGTATCGCACTGCAATGAGCGGAGGGTTACTATCACCCTCCTCCCCTGCGTTATGCAACGCAAAATATAGGGGAGGTGTCCGCAAGGACGGAGGGGTTAATAAAAAACGGCAGCCCAAACGGTTCGTTCTTCTCGCTGTTGAGAAGAACGAACCAAGAATAAAACTCCGCCACCACCAATACAGTACTTGAAAAAAAGAAATAAAACTCAGTTATGCAATGACGAAAGTATGATTCTCAAAAAAATAGATAACACACAGACAAAACCGAGGCTTGTTTCTATTAACCCTTTACACTATCTTTGCACGAAGCAAAGGAAAAGAAAAGTGGAACAAGATTTTCTGAACAGTCTGAACGACCAGCAACGCGAAGCTGTGCTCTATACCGATGGACCGGAATTGGTTATCGCCGGAGCCGGATCGGGTAAAACAAGAGTACTTACCTACAAAATAGCATACCTGCTGCAAATGGGATATCCACCCTACCGGCTGCTGGCACTCACCTTCACCAACAAAGCGGCCAACGAAATGAAAGAACGCATCGCCGCATTGGTAGGGACAGAGACAGCTCAACGCTTGTGGGCAGGGACGTTTCACTCCATTTTCTCCCGCATACTCCGAGCCAATGCCGACCGGATCGGTTATCGTCACGACTTCACCATCTACGATGCCTCCGATTCCCTGTCGCTTATAAAAAGCATTATCAGAGAACTTCAACTCGACGATAAGACATACAAACCCACAACCGTGCAGGCGATTATTTCCCATGCGAAAAACGCCCTTATCGAACCGCAAGCCTATGCGCGAAACCGGGAACTTATCGAGATGGATACTCGTTCGAAACGGCCCCTCATTCACGAAATATACCGTATCTACCGACAACGCTGTTTCGTGTCGGGGGCAATGGATTTCGACGACCTGCTGCTCAATACCAATATACTTTTCAGGGATCACCCCGACGTACTGCAACACTATCGCGACCTGTTCGCCTACATCTTGGTAGACGAGTATCAAGATACCAATTTCGCCCAACACCTCATCGTCAGCCAGTTGGGAAAAGACCACAACCACATCTGCGTGGTGGGCGACGATGCCCAGAGCATTTACTCGTTCCGGGGAGCGAATATCCACAATATACTCGGACTGAGTAAAGAGTACCCGGGATTGAAAATATTCAAACTCGAACGAAACTACCGTTCCACACAAAATATCGTCAATACGGCCAACAGCCTCATCGCCAAGAACAAGGAGCAAATACCCAAACAAGTATTCTCCGAAAAAGAACAAGGAAACAAAGTACAAGTAATAAGTGCCTATTCCGATTTCGAAGAAGGCTTTATCGTCTCGAACCGTATTGCCGAAATGCGTCTCACGACTCACTGTGATTACAACGACTTCGCTGTCCTCTACCGCACGAACGCACAGTCCCGTGTATTGGAAGAAGCTCTGCGCAAGCGCAACATACCCTACCGCATCTACGGAGGCATGTCGTTCTACCAAAGGAAAGAAATCAAGGACGCCATCGCCTATTTCAGATTGACGATAAACCCCGATGACGAAGAAGCGCTCAAACGAGTCATCAACTATCCCGCACGAGGAATCGGAAATACCACTCTCTCGAAACTCATCGAACGGGCACACTCGCAGGAATCCAGTATATGGAATGTGATTTCCGACCCCATAGGCCACAACTTGGCCGTTAACAACGGCACATTGAACAAGTTGAAAACCTTCAAGGACCTCATAGACGAATTACGCTACGAAGCCGATAAAAAGAACACACCGGAACTGGCGGAAACGATTATCAAGCGGTCGGGTATTTGGGGAGAGATTTCCTCGGATCGTACCCCCGAAAACATCAGCCGGCAAGAGAACATCGAAGAACTTTTGAACGGTGTCCGTGAATTTTGCGCCCTGCGCGAAGAAGCCGGAGAAGAACAAACCTCCCTATCCGACTTCTTAGCCGAAATTTCTTTGGCGACAGATCAAGACAACGGCGATGAAACCGAGCAAGACAAAGTAACCTTAATGACGGTCCATGCATCGAAAGGATTGGAGTTCAAACAAGTTTTCATCGTTGGAGTAGAAGAAGACCTCTTTCCTTCGGCCATGAGTAAAAACAGTGAACGGGAAATCGAAGAAGAACGACGTCTGCTCTATGTGGCCATCACCCGCGCAGAAGAAAACTGCACCCTCACGTATGCCCTCTCCCGCTATCGTAACGGACAAACGGTCTCCTCTCCTCCAAGCCGGTTCATCAAAGACCTCGATTCTCGATACGTCGATATGCCGGTACAAACCAAACAAGAGTCTCCCAGAGAAACCATATCGTGGAACCGATTTCCATTCGATACGGAAAGACCGCGCAAAACTTCCCGATGGAACGAAGAAGATACGGATCGCACACCTGCACCGAGACCATTCGCTGCTCCGTCTCCGGGCAAACGGTTGACCAAGATAGACTCTAAACCCACAGGTGAAACCCATTCTACGACACAATCCACAGTTGCAACTGCTGCCGGGCAGGTAGAAATAGGAACATTCATCTGCCATGCCCGCTTCGGAAACGGAACCGTTACAGCCATAGAAGATACGGGAGACAACTGCAAAATAACCGTCGAATTTGAAAACGTCGGACGCAAACAGCTCCTGCTCAAATTCGCCAAGTTCACAATCATAGAATAATTTTCATACGTCATGCACAATACGCTATCGCAAATACCATCGCCCTGCTATGTTCTCGAAGAAGAACTATTGCGCCGCAACCTCGCTCTCATTCGCTCCGTCAAAGAAGCCGCCGGAGTAAATATTATATTGGCGTTCAAAGCCTATGCCCTTTGGAAATCATTCCCCGTCATACGGGAATATATTCCGCACTCCACAGCCAGCTCTATACACGAAGCACGGCTGGCATTCGAGGAGATGGGCAGTCCGGCACACACCTACTCACCAGCCTATACCGAGCGGGATTTCCCGACAATACTCAAATACAGCAGCCACATTACCTTCAACTCCCTGACTCAATTCGAACGGTTTTACCCCCAAGTAGTAGCCGACGGCAATCGGGTATCGTGCGGGTTGCGTATCAACCCCGAATATTCCGAGGTAGAAACCGACCTCTACAATCCCTGCGCACCGGGTTCCCGCTTAGGAATAACCGCCGACAAGCTGCCCGAACTTCCGCAGGGAGTGGAGGGGCTTCATTTCCACACCCTCTGCGAGTCCACCTCCTACGACCTCGAAAAGACTTTGGCACAGGTCGAAGACCGATTCGGGCATCTACTCCCCCATATCAAATGGCTGAATATGGGAGGCGGTCACCTCATGACCCGCAAGGATTACGATACCGCACATTTGATTAACCTCCTCCGGGGCTTCAAACAAAGACACCCCGGCCTCGAAATCATTCTCGAACCCGGTAGTGCGTTCGCTTGGCAGACCGGTACATTAGTATCCACCATAGTCGATATAGTCGAGAACCACGGTATCAAAACAGCCATTCTCGATGTCTCTTTTGCCTGTCACATGCCCGACTGTCTCGAAATGCCCTATAAACCGGCGATACGAGGCTCGGTAGAACCCGCTCCCGGCACATACGCCTATCGCATGGGAGGAAACTCCTGTCTGAGTGGCGACTATATAGGAGACTGGCATTTCGACCACGAATTGCAAATAGGAGACCGAATCATATTCGAGGATATGATTCACTATACGACAGTCAAGACAACCATGTTCAACGGAATCCCCCACCCCTCCATAGCCTGCCTCAAAAGCGACGGGAAAGTGGAAATCTGGCGGGAATACGACTACTACGACTATAAAACCCGAATGGATTGACAAGACATCGATCCCCCGGAACAAATCACAAAATACATTTGTTAATCGACAAAAAGCATAAAACAATGGGAACATTCTTAGGTATCGTAGCACTGCTCATCACCCTTGTCGCATTTATTCCCCTATTGGGATTTCTCAACTGGGTGGCCATACCCATATCGGTCATTTTCCTCATCATCTGTGCCATTCTCAAATCAGACAATGGCAAAACCCTCTGCATCGTATCTATCGTTTTGGGTATACTGCGCCTTATGCTTGGTGGAGGGATATTCTAATCTCCTACGAGACAATGAAAACTGTTTACAAATCAAAGGTCGATAAAGGCTTGCTAATCGCCATTATAGCAATTGTCCTTCTGTCCTACCTGCCGCTCCTGTTCGAATTCTCTTGGATAGCCCTCGCCTTATTGGTCGTCACGGCCGCTTTCATTGCCGACCCGTTCTGTAACACGAGCTACACCATAGACAACGGCACGCTGCACATCAAATGCGGCATATTCTTGTCGTCCTCCTTCCCGATCGACCGAATAACGAAAATCTCGAAAACCAATAGTTGTTTAAGCGCACCGGCCTTATCGATGGACAGGATAGAAATCCGCTTCGCCGACAAAAAGACTCTCGTCTTATCTCCCAAACAGAGGCGAGCATTCATCGATCATCTAAGGAGTCTCAATCCCGATATTGTTGTAAAACCACCTCTCTGATACGGAATGATTCCCCTACTCTAACGTGAGAAAGTCGGCGGCTAAACGAACAGACTCCCCGAATGCCGCAGACTGTCCCGGCACGGTGATAAAGAGATGCACCGTATGAGGCAAAACCGTATGGCTCACGGCAACGCCGAGCCCGGAAAGTCTGGCCGCCAATTCCTTCCCCTGACATAAAAGAATATCCCGCTCGGCATTGACGATAAGCGTCGGCGGTAGCTGTTTCAGTAGCTCGTCATCGGCTACACCCGGCGAGACAAGAGGCTGTCGAGTATCTCCTGTACCGATGTATGCGGCATTGAAAGCCTCCATCAATTGGGCATCGAGACCATATCCCTCGGCATAGTTTTTCCACGAAGACGAACCGTCTGCCCAAGCTTTTGTCACTGGATAAAACAGTACGAGCGAACAAAGTAAAGAGCACATCGTTCCACTGTCCATGCGGCAAGAGTGAGAATCCTTTGCAAGAATTAGGTTAAGAGCCGTAGCAAGAGCAAGATTCCCGCCCGAACTATCTCCGCCGATAGATATCCGATCAGGAAAAAAGCCATACTCCCCGGCATGCTCGAAAGCGAATGCGACGGCCTCGGTACAAGCATTGAGGGCGGCAGGATAAGCATGTTCGGGTGCTAAGGGATATTCCACGGCCAACACAGCAATCTTTGCCCTATACGATAACTCCGCACAAAAATGAGCGCAACTATTGACACTCCCGAAACACCAGCCACCCCCATGTAAGTAAATCAATACAGGCAACGGAATAGTATCGAATCCGACAGGGCGATACAAACGATAACACCCTCCGATATCCTTTGTCACTACCCCACTTTTCGATTCAGGTTTCGTATTACGCGAATTACGCACAGATATCAAAGCGGTACAATCCCCGTTTATGGCGCGACGCACGGCATCGGCCTGTGTCTTTTGTAAACCCGCAGGCAAAGATTGAAGAAACGCACAAGTCTCCTTCTCCATCATCACACTGCTCTGCGCTCTGCCACTCAATGAAAATACGACAAGTACGGCACACATGACCATTTTAGACACATAAAAAGTCGTACGACAAATACCCAACGGTTTCATACATTCATTATCCCTTTGATTGAGCTATCAAAGATACGCTTTTCCACACAAAACACACCTACCAACACTGTAATTCAATAGTATTTATCCGTGGTATTCTCAACACATAAGAAATTAACAGTTTAAAATCCAACTAAAATAATTATGATTTAATTTCAAATCCGCACCTTTGACATATTAAATACAGCCCGGAAAACCCGGCAGCTGGCTTTGGAGTTCGCGAACGAAACGAAGGAGGGCTGAGCGATGGTACGGTTCGAGAAAGATAAGATCGTGGTGGAGATACCCACGATGTTCCCGGCCGCCGACTGGCTGGAACATGTGCGCAATCTGACGTATGCCGTCGGTGCGATAGACAAGGACCGTGTGGACAACGACCACGACTGCATATACACTCTATGCAGCCTGATATTGGAAATGATGCCGGAGGAAGGCGATCTGCTCGAAATGCTGCGGGCGAAAGGACTCCGATAGCCTTGTTCCGGGGATAAGACAAGGGGTGACCGTTTGCGGGCGGTCACCCCTTTTGCGTTTTACAGCGTCACGGCTCCATCGCCGACTCGTCGTGCAGGGTGAACGAGAAGGTCGTCTCGAATACCTTGATATATCCCGGCAGCGCATATTCCCGGCTTTTCTCCCGCACGAGCGGCGATGCGTTTTCCGAGCACTGCAAGCATTGCAAGGTTTGGTACAGCTTGTTCGCCGTCTGCTGGCGTTCGCGTACTTTCTCGTAGGTTCCCGAGGCGTGACTGGTGTCGTGGTAGCAGTCGATGGCGAGGCGCACGGTAATGAACGACTCGCTGTTCTGCGCCCCGTAGCCGAGGTCGTGCCAGTTCGAATCGGTGTTCCCGATCAGCACGCAGGGGAAAGTGACCGGGTAGTGGTCCTCGTCGGTTCCCATTTCCAATTGGCCGTAGTCCTCGTCGATGAGCGACAGATCCGGCATTTCACGGGCGATTTGCTCCATGATGGCGATAAAGATTTCTTCCATGATTTTATGAGTTTAGAATGTTGAAGATTTTTTCAGTGATTTTCTTTTCTATTTTCTCGTTGAGTTCCTCGCTCTCCCCGATAAACTGCCGTTGTGGAATGCGTATGCTCAGTCTCTTTTTCCGGGTGAGGGCGAGTCCTTTCCACATCTGTGCCTGCGGGTTGGCGGCGGCTTCCTTCAACCGCGACGCCCTCGTTTTTTTCGACGCGTTCTTCCGGATGCCGGCCGACTTGTAGAACTGTCGCCAAGCCCATTTCCGCATCTTGTCGGTCACGGCGGGATGCACGGTGTCTCCCCAGTTGTGAATGGGGGCGTAGACCACATCGTTCGATATTTTCACCCGGTAGTCCGCCGGTATGTATTTGATGGATTTAAATAGGACTTTCCGCTCGGAAAGCAGCGTGCCGTAATTGCCGGCAGCTCCTGTTCCACCCGATGACAACCGCTTGGCCTTCGGCCACGGGTGCAGCCCTCCGTTCACAAAGCCTCCTAACCGGAAGTTGTTTTGAAAATGGTCTTGGGCCATTCGCCCGGCGATGACCGGCATCTCCCGGCGCAGGAACTTTTCCAGCGCCTTGCGCTCATTCTCCATAAATTTTTCGGCCATTTTTTCTCCTATTTATTTGTTATTTAAATAATAACCGTTATATTTGCATTGTCTCTCTCCGCCCTTTGGGCCTTGTAGGGAGACAGTGGCGCCGGGGTGTTCTTCGAGAGACCCGGCTTTTTTTATATTATGTCGTACTTGATAATCCGCTCTCTTCCTCTTATCACACAGTAAACATGTTTCAGGTCTCTATCAATCAGTTCCCCGGATAAATCCCTGTAAAACCTGAAATAATTGATGGATTTCTCCATTTTCTCTTCGTTGAAAAGAGCGGGATCATGGAAATACAGACACAGTGAATCCGCCTTTTCAGAGATGTCTTTCCGCCTGTTGAACCTTCTCAACTGGTCGTTTTTAGACACGAAGATATTGGAATACCACCCATGACCCGTAACGGAACGTATATCCATTAAAATGTCATCTAAAATCATATCGAGAGCAGGCAATTGATTCCCTTTTCTCATTTTTGACTCGTCGCAGAATAATGCCTTGTGCCCCATGGACACCAACTGGTCTTGACACTCCCTTTCCAAATCCGAGGAGGTAAGCCCTTCGAAAAATCTTTCGGCGAGTCATGAGTGATATGCCCGACATGGGTAGCTTTCAGCCCGCCTGACTTCTTGTCGAAAAAGACACCGGTATATTGCTCGTCCCGTTTCAGCCGATTGTATTCCGCCCAGTTCCTTCTTCTCCGCTCCTTTTTCAGGCTTTGTTCAATGCCTTGATTGATGAACTTGCACGCATAGCAGTTCTTCCTGCGGCCGGTGAACACCCTCAAAAGACTGTCGCTCAATTTCGGCTGATAAAAGCTGCAATACTTACAGTCCTTCGGGAAATACGGGTGCGAATCTGAAAAGATAATCCCGTCCTTTCCCGGATTGTTGTCCAGCCCGGGGTGCGGGTTGTCCTTTCTTGTGAAGTCGGGGATTTCGGTCACCGGGTCGTCCGTCGAGGAGAGGTCGCACTTGCAGTTCCAGCGGTCGCCCGGGCGGTGCTCGTTCCAGAACGGGTCATCGATGGGGCGAACCGTCCCCCAGAATACCATGTGGTCCTTCCCGGGATTGACCGAGGTGGAAGGCATCCACCGCAGATTGGGCAAGACGTCCTTCTCCCTCTCGAACTGCCGCCAGTCGGCCGCCTGATGCGCCCGCAAGACCGCCGTGTTATATTCGGTACGCAGCCACTGCCCCACCTGATGCGAGGCGATGGGCATCACCTCCTTCCGCCACTGTTCGAACGGTTTTAGATTGCCGTTCGAATCCAACAGCAGGCGTGCCATGTCGTTCTGCATACGGTGTACCTTGAATGCCACGAATACCTCGTTGTTCCGCAGAATGGCCGTGCGGAAGTCGTCGTCCGGATCCACAGCCCCGGACTCGTCGAATCCTTTTCGGGCGGCCTCGTTTATCCGGTCGCAAATCTCGTTGAACAGGTTAATCTCGATGTCGGTCATCGGGCGGAAGTTCTTGCTGTAAATGTTCCGCAAGGCGCGGCGCAACACCTCGCCGGAGAACTCGAAGCCCGAGGAGACCTCACCCTCCTTCGCCTCATAAAGGCGGTCGACTACCAGTCTAAAACTGCCCCGCCGCCCGACGGGGCGATGGCGCTCGGCGAACAGGCCTTGCAGCGCGACACGAAGGGAATGTTCCGCTTCAACCCGGACAAAGAAGGGAAAGCCGTTCCCGATTACAACCCCTATACCGTCAGCCGCTGCCGGGATTGCGATATTGCCAAAGGAAAGTTCAGTCTGGCAAAAAAGGTGTTTATTCCCGACAACGAGCTGTGCCAGGCATGCCAACTATTGCAGAAGTGCGCAGCAGACAAGACAAAATCAGAAAGAACCATAGAACGGATTCACTACCTACATACAATGGAACCACTGCTAAAGAAGTCCGTAACGCTCAACACCGAAGACCGGGACATCCGAGTCGGCTTCACCACCTATGGAAACAAACATCTGTTCAGCGACACCTTCGGGCGTTCTTCCGTGATGACGAAAGACGACTTGGCCACGCTTGACAAGGTACTGGAAACCACCAGTTTCATCGAATCATCACCGTTGACCCATCCAAGAAGTGATGAAATAGACCGATTCTTCTATTATGAAGCAACTATCAAGGGGCAGAAAGTAAGACTAAACGTGGCAAGAAAAGTGAAAATAAGGAAAGATGGACGCCACATCGCCACACACTTCCTCTATTCCGTCAACGACATAAAAAAGAGCACTGGGGGCGACGGTTAGGACTCAATTGCCAGGTTGCCTTTCCCCCAATGCTCAAATATCTTGAAACGACCGTCATACCCGAAGCCTGCACTCTTGCGAGCCGACATGTGAGTAACCCGTCGTTCCTAACTGCAAATATATAACAAATTTTCAAAATCGATTCATTTTGAGTCGATTTTTTTATCTCATGGATTTAATCGCCACACATCGATATATCTCGATGTTCTCCACGATATCCTCGTGGTTGTGGTTCGTGTCGCTCTCGACCAGGTCGAACTCCTTGAAGGACTCACCCTCCATGCAGCAGAGTGCGGCGTGTATCTCGTCCAGCAGGTCGAACACCTCTAAGCCCTCTTCCCGGAATTGGCTGCCGTCGCTCGTGCCGCCTTTCCAGTCCGTCACCACGTGCAACGCCACCTCCGGCTCGGCTCGATACTCCAAGCCGTTTACTATCGCATTCCATTTGATGGGCCGGAACTCGATAAACACGGCCGGACGTTCCCAGTTCTCCTCCTGCTCGATAAACTCCACGTTATGGTTCCACAAATCGATGTGCTTGATCGTACCGCCGCCGACCTCTTTCAGACGGTCGCACAGCATTCGGTAAAGTTCTTTTCTCATTTCCTCTCTATTGAAAAATCAACATTGAAATATTCATTTAAATTCTCCTCGATGATTTCGCGCACGATGCGCTCCACCTCCGGCCCCGCACCGAGGAATCGACGGCGCGGTATGCGAATCGTTGTCCCGGCTCGTTTGAGGGCCATAAAACGCCAGAATTCGGCCACGGGAGTTAGATTCATTTTCGAAGTCCACGCATAAAAGCCGCCATCTGACAAAGGTCTTTTAGCAATTCCTTTTTTACGCTCGAAACCTCCCTGAGACTCGTAAAACTTCGCACTGAAGTATCGTTTCATCTTGGCTGTCACCACGATTTCGCCCCCGTCGTTGTGTATGGCAGCATACGGCAGATCGGTGAGTTGTGATTCGCTTTCAAATTTGTATCTTTGACATATTAAATACAGCCAATGCGTTTATAACGGTTCGCTTCGTTTGGTTGTGATTCGCTTTCAAATTTGTATCTTTGACATATTAAATACAGCGTGAAAAACAACAGAAACAAGCCGTATGAGTTGTGATTCGCTTTCAAATTTGTATCTTTGACATATTAAATACAGCATCGCACAAATCGTACGTAAGACACGTGGGTTGTGATTCGCTTTCAAATTTGTATCTTTGACATATTAAATACAGCAGACGGAATAGGCTTTCAAGATAGGTTATAGTTGTGATTCGCTTTCAAATTTGTATCTTTGACATATTAAATACAGCAAATGCAGGATTGAATGTTGGATTAATGTAGTTGTGATTCGCTTTCAAATTTGTATCTTTGACATATTAAATACAGCGCAGAGCTCGCCTCACTGTATTCCTTGCAGGTTGTGATTCGCTTTCAAATTTGTATCTTTGACATATTAAATACAGCTTCTTTCAGCCACTTCTGTACATCAAAGCTGTTGTGATTCGCTTTCAAATTTGTATCTTTGACATATTAAATACAGCGTGAAAAACAACAGAAACAAGCCGTATGAG
>ENA-UEQY01000256-UEQY01000256.1-human-gut-metagenome-genome-assembly--contig:-NODE-256-length-31330-cov-20.872844_pt1 | contig 31330 bp, 30 predicted proteins | sample MGYA00242949_ERZ507949 | MGnify/ENA primary metagenome ERZ507949 (study PRJEB26167, sample SAMN06115403) | human gut metagenome | host: Homo sapiens | place: China:Jiangsu | collected 2016-07-06... | reverse complement strand
CCCGCTTTGATTTAGATTGTGATTTCAATTATCAATTAATGCAAAGATATGCAAAAATGTGTCGTGAAAACGAGCCTCACAGAAAAATGAATTACGGCTACAAACAAGTGCTTGATATGCTTTCAGGCAATATTTATTGAATTTGACACTTTCCTTCGGAGTCAAGGTGTGCTTTATTTGACGGTTACGATTACCCCAACTATTGACATAGAGCCATTAAAACAAAAAGAGTAGTCAATAAAGACTACTCTTCGTGGCTCCCCCAACTGGGCTCGAACCAGTGACATCATGATTAACAGTCATGCGCTCTGGCGAGTGTAGGGAAATAGCATGATAATTTTAATTAATAGAACACATTATGACAAATTTCTATAGATTATTATGTAACAATATATACAACTACATTAAGGCAGGTAAATATATGCACTTAAACAGCATTGAAAAGAATATACTAAAAATATATATAACAAATACTCTTGAAGGAACCCTAGAAAATCTTACTGTTGCCGCATCATATTTTAGTAATACAAAAAACGGTATAATTTATTTTAACTTACTTAACAAATTCAAAAAAGTTACACCTGAAGAATATTGGAAAATAGTAAAAATATTGAACACTCCTTAATTATTTTTAATATATTTGTTTATCAATCCGAGAGTCAATTTATCCAATTCATCTTCTGTCACTGTAGTCATTGTCATACCTTTTAGAACATTAAATGGAGCTGGAATAACTTCATTAAACTTTCCAAAAGCAATCGGAACTATTTTACTTCTATGCTCAGACATAAAACCACTTGCGATTATCCTATCTTCGAATGAACTACCTGAAGAACAAACTCCATATACACGTTTCTTGTATTCTTCAGTGCCAATGATTAAAGTAACATCGCTTTTCTCAATATTTCTCATAAATTCTATAATATCCGTTCCAAATAATTCATCTCCATAAAAATACACATCCATATCTGCTTCTTTCAAATGATCAGCTATCCTTTTAACTCTATTTACGTGTTCTTCTGAATCCTCTGAATATGAAATAAACACTTTACATTTTTCACTCATTTTGTCATACCTCTTTCTTAGTTTGTTATAAACATTTTGTTTTCTCTTTTCATTATTATATTTCATAACATAATATAATGATTTTTGAGAACTCATTGTTTGAATCTTAATAGTTCCATTTTCAATTAAATCAAAAGCTGAATTGATAAAAGATTTTACTCTATTTTTAAAAATTTCATTAGCTTTGCAATCCTCAATTAACCAATATATACACTGTCCACCTCTGACTCGAGATATTCCTTCTATCTGTTCCACGCATTGCTTACTATATGATGGAAAAGAACAGAACCTTTGTCGTGCATTTTCTTCTCCAGAAATCTTCAATTTTAATTCTTCTGAGAGATTGTAATATACTTTTGCATATTCAAAATTATATTCAGGCAATCCTTTTGACAAACATTCAACAAGCACTTGATTAATTAAATCTTGCTTATTTTTCCCTTTTAAAAAAAACCAAATACCTGCTTCAGGGAAAATTGCATTTGAATTAAATATTGGGAATTCTTGATAACTTATGTTTTTAGATTTTAATAATTGACGGAAATTCTTACCAAACAAATCATAATTACATTCGGGCATTATACAAAGTGCATGATTGTATCTAATAATTTCGTTAACTTTTCCGTGCTTATTTATTAACAAATCAACATCCGATAAAATGTTTGGTATTAACTTGTTATAAAAGCAAAGATTATCTAATATCTTAAAAATAACATTCCTATCAGGAATTTGTTTCACTGATTCAAATAGCTCACAAGAAAAAGCCATTATTTTTTTCACGCCTCTATGATTTGAAAACTTTTGCTTTTTCAACTTTTCTATAAATATATTTATTTGTTCGTGTAATTCTGATTTTTTCTTGTCATCTAAACATACGCAAAACAGCATTTCTCTACATAACACATTTAATATTAATATCAACTTTGCTTCAGTATAAATCGTATCTAATAAAGTACGCTCTATAGAACTTTCATTCCAATCTAAATTATTGGGCCAAAATTGATCCCATGCAGAACCATACACACTTAAGTCCTTTCTATTTGCCAATTGAATAGATATTTCTTCGATCCTTCGTAAAGCATTTTTATTAATAAAATCAAAATACTTTTTTTGCCCACTATTTATACTTGTATAAAATTCATTACTATTTATTAATTCATATACTTCGACATATTTTTCATTTTCGATTTTATTACTTATAATATTGACTTTTTTTGAAAATCTATCATTAAAAATCGCTAATTCAGCAGCTAGTGCATTTAAAACATCTTGTGGAAATAAGCATGTTGAAAACAAAATAAAGTCATGATCATCAATATACGGAACCTGCCCTAATTTATAATTATAGAATAATTTACCAAAAGTTTGACCAATAATAGATACTTGTCCTTTTGTGACTCTATCAATTGCAATATCAATTGTATCATCTATATCTTCAACTTTCCCATTGCTATCAATCTTAATTATTTGTTTTTCCTTTAAAACATCAGTTAACCAAACAACATCTGATTTATGTTTAATATAATGAATGTTTCTACAACTTTCAATGTCATGTTTTGATGGAATATTACCAAATAAATATGCATCCACACTAACTTTATAATATATACTATCATATGTCTCTAGTCTAAATATTTTTTGTAATTCGCCAATTCTCAAAAACAATACCAACAGTTTCTCAATCCTAATTTTTGAAAGTGCCTCAATCCCTCCTTGATCTTTATAATTCGACAATAGTATAGCACACATTTTTTCCTGATGCTCCCCAAAAGGAATATCTTCTCCATGGCGAAATGCTCTATAAAATATTTTTTTATTGTTATTGTCAATTTCTTCAGCAATAATTGGAACAATAACTCCAGAATCAATAGCTTTGTCGATAAATAAAGAAACTGTTGTTTCTTTATCATAAACATCAGGAAATTTATCTAATATTTTTAAAAGAGATTTATAAGAATTTCCATGATTCAACCGATAAAAAACATCTTTATACTCGTCTAAAGCAAATGCATCTTTACCATGTTTTTTTACTATTTCTCTTGCTTTTAATTCTTTATTGAAATATAGATTTGTGAATGGTTCTACTAGTTTTGCTTGTAGAAAAACATTATAATCTTCATTCTTATTGCACTTTTTTAAATCCAAATCAAACGAGTATGATTCTAGTGGTAAGAAGTCATTAAAATACTTTTTTAAATCAACTTCAGAATAAATAGCTTTAATAATGGCATCATAATAACCAATTGGAAAAATTTTCGAAAACTCTCTTTTGTTTAATTCCCAATTCACATTAGTCCCTGCACCATCGAACAAATCATTCCATATCAAAAATACTTTTTCTGCAAATACATATTGTAATATTCTTAACTTAGCATATGAGTTAATATCACCTTCGCACCAATCACTAAATAACGCATTAAAAATAATGTTTATTTTATCTTCACTTATTTCATTAAACATAAAATATGGTATGGCATTCAACTTATATTTCTTTTTCCTATCTTCTGCATATTTCACAAATAATCTAATTTTTATATATCCAAGACTAAAAAAGCACTCTCCCATTCTATTTTTTAAACTATATATCAGTTCTTCAGACGGCAAAAAAGTTATGTTCCTTATTTTAAAATCAGATTGCATACTTGATGAAACATCATAAGACCTCCAATAAGAAGAAAAAACCATCTGATCTATCAAATCTTTTGAAACCGACACTATGTTATGCTTAGGAAAGTCTACATCATAGGGAGTTGCATCAAGAGCAAATACTTTAGCTATATTGGAACACATATATGTGCAGCCCTCATCAGTCATAAGGACATAAGGTCCATTTATATAATTTCTTATCTCATCATTATATTGATAACTAAATAATTCAGTATTAAAGTATTTGCTATTCACTCCTAAAATAAAAACTTCAATATTTGCAACTTTAAAATTTTTAAGTTTTCTTATTACATTGTAAATTGTAGTTCCTGACACTACAACATCATCAATAACAATAACATTTTTATTAATTAATACATCATTATTAAAATCTAAAATTCTATCAGTTACAATACTACCATTAATTTTAAGAAAATCATACTTTTCAAGAAAACTAACAAAGCAGGCAGCTTTTCTTGACATAACAACATAAAAATCAGCATCAGAATTATTAATTCTCTCACAAAACTCCATAATATCGTTATATGTTTTTTGATCAAAAATATATCTCAATATGCCATTTCCATCCATTAATATCCCCCTAATCTACATATAATTAATAGTTATCCTCTATTCATTATCTTTAGCCAAAGTCAAAATACATTTCTGCCAATGAGAAAGAACTACACATCTTATATTCAACTGGTGTATGTCTATGTAGTACTTAATCTCATTCTAAGAAAAAAGTATTAAGCCTTAACTAAATCTATATTTCGGGTATGTAATATAAAAACATTTATAATTACACTTTATGGTGTCAATTATAACATAATTTGACAAATATTTAAATAACTTTTAAGCAAATCAGTTACAAAATTTCACACGGTATTTTTATGCATTTTGTCTAATACAATTTTGTTTATTGCTTAACAAATAAAATAAAATTTTTAGACAAAATAAATATGAATATTTGAATAGACTTTCTTTGTTTTCTATTGCATAATAATTTTATTAAATATAAGGAGCTATATGCGATGGAAATAAAAAATATACAAACAACTACCTTAACAACCAATTATCTAAAATTTTGCGTTTCAAGGAAAAATCTCGATCAAAAAACGATAAAATCATACACCATTGATTTAAGGCAGTATTTTGAATTCACTATGGAATCTGCTATTGAATGGACAAACAAAAAATCCATTGAGCAATACATAGATTTACTGCATTTTAAGTACAAACCCAAGAGTGTGAAGCGTAAAATTGCTTCGCTAAAAGCGTTTTTTCACTATCTTGAAATTGAGGAACTTATTGGAATCAACCCATTTCATAGGATACAAATCAAATATAAAGAACCCTTTATTCTTCCAAAAACTATTCCCATAAATAATATTGAGCAAATTATTAGGTTTGCTTATCTACAACTTACCAAAGCTAAAACTGACTATACTAAGAAAGTTGCTCTGCGGAATACACTCATACTTGAGTTACTGTTTGCCACCGGAATGAGGATTTCTGAATTATGCACACTCACGACTGAACAAATTGATTTTAATGATTACATAATCAAAATTTACGGAAAGGGCTCAAAAGAACGCCTGATTCAAATTTGCAATCAAAATGTTCAGGAGTTGCTCAAAAAGTATAATCAATCATTTAAATTTGAAATAGCAAACAACAAATTTTTCTTTATAAATAGACTCGGCAACCGTCTATCTGAACAATCTGTTCGTAATATGATTACCAACTATGCAATCGGTGCAGAAGTGCCGCTGCACATTACTCCGCATATGTTTCGTCACTCTTTTGCAACTCTACTGCTTGAAGAAGATGTTGACATCAGATATATTCAGCAAATGCTCGGACACAGTTCAATTACGACAACGCAAATTTACACACATACCAGCATCAACAAACAAAAAAATATTCTATCTTCCAAGCATCCGAGAAACAAACTTGAAATCGGGATATAATAAAAGCCTTGCGAGCGTTTTAACTCACAAGGCAATCAGAATACTTTATTCACTTTTATCAAAATCATTTTCTATTACATCGGAAATGAGGTTTGAAAAATCAACAGCATTTTTTGAAGTAATAACAGGTTTTCCTTTTTCAACCCTTTGAGATTTTTGTACTGCCGAGTTGTCATTCCTGACCAAGCTTTTGTAATTTCATCAGTCAGAATTGCATATTCTACACCCTGCTTTACACCACGAGAGTCCCATTCATCAGTAAGCTCTTTTCTCACCTGTATAGCCTGAAGTCTTTGATTTATCCACCCCCTGCTATACCCTTTTTTCAGATATGTTTCAAGGGCTCTCTCTATGGTAAGTTCGGGATCAATAGTTTCATCTATTCTTTCTCTGCCAACTTCTGCAAGCCACATTTTGAAAGGTTCAGCTTTTGGCGACGGGATTGACTGTATTATTCTCACAAGCTGTTCTGTATTTGCAACATCTGTTTTGTAATTTTTACCATCCTTAGGAGATTGCATTTTCAGTTGTACGATATTTTCGTACAACTGGTTTGCTCCTTCAGCTTTAAGCTTTCGCTTAAGATCGCTCCAGTAACGACGAGGTTCGTTACTGTCAGTCAGAACTGAAATTACATCAACTATGGAAAAATACCATTCTTCTTCCGACTCATTCCACGCAGTACGAATCTTTTATCTTCAAAAATTTGTATTTTATTTTCTTCACTCATATATGTTCACCCACTTCTAAGCTAAAAATATTATAGCAGACTGAATTTGTAAATTCAATCAATTAGTCTTTATAGAGATAGGAATTGTTCATAATTAAGGTCGAAGACAATCTCAATTTCATAACCTCGTGATACTTTCACTTCTCTTATGAGCTGACAAGCTATCATTTTCTTCTGCTCCATTGTTGAGTTATCAAATTCGTCTGCCCAAGTTCTGAATTGTGAATAATAAAAATCAAGCCTGCCCATCGCATTTTGCTGATTGGCAAGCTTGTACTTTATATCACTTAATTCAATTTCTTTTTTATGGAGCAAATCGTTTGTATTGTCAATAGAAGTGGACAGTATATCGGGAGTGAAGCGACTTTCGCCGAGTAAAGAGCGTCCTATTTCGGCGGACAATTCAACCACCTGTCTTTTTAGTTTTTCAATTTCTTTTTCAAGCTTTGTCTGTTTTCTCCTATACTCCGATATTTCGGATTTGTAGCGTTTTTCAAGTGCTATATCCTTTGGTGTTGATTTGATTTTGGCGAGATAATCCCTCAGCGTTTCAAGCACAGCACCGTCAATTCTATGTGCTACATAAGCAGACTGACCGTCACAAGCACCTCTTTTCATCGCTTTATTGGTACAGATATACCTTTGTCTGCGAACTCTGTACTGACTGCCGTCTGCCCTGTCGTATTTGTCGATATAGCTTGTCGATACCATCTTCTGACCGCAGTGAGCACAGTATATATTTCCCGACAGCAATGTACTGCCTTTGGTAGTCCTTGCTATCTGTTGCTTTTCCTCATTCTTTGATGAGCGCTGTTTCAGTATAAACTGAGCTTGGTCAAAGATATTTTCATCTATGATATGCAGTCTTTCTATATACGGTGATTCAACACCGCCTGACACAAGATAACCGCAGTACAGCCTGTTTTTCAGAATACGATTAACCGTATTGCACTGAAACTTGCTGTTATTATGGGTTCTGATGCCGTGACTGTTTAGATAGTCAGCCATGCGATATGAGCCGTAACCCTCTTTAACTGTCATCTCGAATATCTTCTTGACTATCGGAGCTTCATCATCGTCAATGACTATGTCCATTAGCTCTTTTCCCTTTTTATTGATTTCACCGCTTTTGATAAGTTTGTAGCCGAATGGTGCAACACCTCCGGTAAATTTGCCGTCTAACGTCATCTGGTTAAGGCGAGTTTTAACACGAGCGGACGTTTTCTGGCTTTCACCGTTGGCTTGCCAAAATCGTATGTAATTCATAAGCTTATCCACATGATTATCCATACGCTGTTCGCCCTCGTTAACGCTCCACACCTCTATGCCGTGCTTGATAAACCATTCGACGACAAACGGGGTTTCATCATCAATTCTGCCTATTCTGTCGAACATAAAGACAAGTAGGACATCGAATTCTTTCTTTTCTGCGGCGGCTTTCAAATCCTGAATAGCATCTCGGTCGCTTGCCGAAACCTTGAATCCCGACACGCCTTTCTCCTGAAACTCTTTCAGAATGGTCCAACCGTTACGTTCTGCAAATTCTCTGCACGAGGTTTTCTGCATTGGAATATCATCTTTATCAACCTGACCTTTGGTTGATACTCTGTACAAGCAATATACTCTTTTCATTTCATCACCCTTTCATACGATTTTTGCAAACCAACAATACTACATAATTCCTATAATATCCAGCGAAATCCAAAAATAAATTGAAAGAAATTCAGCATCCAATCTGAGCTTTCATTCTGTTCTCAAATGTATCCAAAAGATTTTCAAGAACATTTCTTTCAACCAGTAAGTTTCTGTTTTTAGAAAAGTAAATTGTAACCTTGCAGTCGTTTATAACAGATTCTATTCTGTGTTCTGAATCAATGTTATTTTCATATATATAGTTTTCGTTCAAATTATCACCTGTTCCTTATTTTTTGTCATCTATATTATCCTTCATCTGCTCATCAGCTTTTGCCGCTGCATTGCACAGGCACATAACGCAAACGCCGATAAAAGCACCGACAAAAAGACCAATCATAAATCCTAACATTTTAACACCTTCTTTCAGTAATTTTCTTCTAAATACCCCGACAGAAGAAAACAAAAAAACTTCTGCTGTCGGGATAATATCAATCGTTTGTGGATAGCTCTAATTTTCACGCTATCCTGTTGTCGCTATTTATCCTCGATGCCCTGCGACAAGGAACACATCAGACGACTATTGCATAATAGCTCCATTGGAATTTCACCACCGTGAGGATCTCCCACAGCCGCCATCTTTGGTTACGACGGTTTTATCACGCTCGACTTTTGACTTGACGGAAGTATCATTATACCATCTGCCTGTCATCGCCCTCATTGAATTTGCCTTTCAATGTCTGAGTCCTGAAGTTCTGTATAGAAGTTCGCTCATTTAGCTTGTCCGCTCGAACAGCAGAAGGAATGTATCTGATGTGCTGATATTCAGTTTTCAATGTTCAACAGAGGTTGGAAAATAACCCCTTCATTAATTAGGAGGGGGAATAAGCTTTTGAGGGGGTATTTCTCAAAAAAGCTTTTAATTTTTCTGATTTTTCTAATTTTTTCAATCCTGATGCAATAGATTCATGTACGGATTTCTGACACACCCCCTGCAAAGCGGCGATTTTTCTTTCTGACAAACCATTTATGTAGTTCAATATAATCCTTTCTCTCTGTTTATCAGTCAGATCATCTAAAGCGGAATATAAAGCTGAATATTCATCTTTGAGCTCTATTGAACTTATAAGATTTTCACCACATCTCACCTTATGTACGCTTTCAGTTCTTCCATCTTCATATCCGATAAAATCTTCTTTGTTACGCATACGCCAATCAAATTTTTCTTGATTTCGGTTATACCTAATAATTTCTTCACCCTGTTCTTCCGTAAGAATAAGAAACGGAGTGAATGGCTTGAGTTCTTCACCAAATTCATTTGAAAGCTCCTGATAATTCATATCGGACACAACTGCCCAGCGTACATTTGATGTCAATCCGGGATACTCTTCATTTAAATCAATTATTTTTATTTCTTTATTATTTGAACTTATACATTTCATAAAAAGTCCTCCAATCAATCCTGAATTCTTTATTTCAGATCAATTGGAGGACTTTTGTTTCTATAAATCATTTTGCCCTTTCTGCTTTTAATGCAAAAATGGCAAAAAATAATGCCGACAAGTATAGCATTAAAAGCTAAAACCTGTCGACACTTAACAAGCATATATTAAATTATTTCTTATGTATTTTATCTATTTTCGTTATTGTCAGAACAAAGCATAGTTATTACACCCTGATTAATATAAAATGAACCTTTTGCACCTGAATCTCTTCTCATATTACGAAAACATTTTCTGACTTTAGCTCGAATATTGCTATATTTTGTAATATCATTCAAACATTCATTATATACATCAACAATATCCCATATTAAACTCACCGAAAATGTATTGCACATTTTCTCATAATTTTCGCAAATAAACTTCTTTAATGGAGATATAATTAGATTTTGTTTTGCAGCAGTATTCATTTCAGCACGTGCATTTTTATTATGAGCAATGTATTCATCCGCTAACAACTTGACTAATATATCACTCAATCTTTCATATAAAGGCCTATTATTTTCATATAATTCGTCAACCATTTTCTGTTTGCGTTTTATATGATTAATTAACAGCGGAATAACAACCAGAGATAAAATTCCACCTACAATTGACGCAATCCATACACGAATATCTTCAGGACAGGATAAAAAAGCTAATGCAGTTGGTACACCAATTATGACTACAGAACAAACAAACAGAATAATATAGTTTACAACTAACATTTTATCACAAAAATCACTTATTTCATCAAAGACTCTTCTAACTTTTGGTCGCTCTTCCCTGAGTTTTTCAAATTTTAATAACATTGTATAAATTTTCCTTTCTCTAAAAATTGAGTAATCTTAGCCTCTATTTTGAACTAACAAAATTATTCTATTTATTATTATATTAACAATACTAAAAAGAACTACAGAAAACAACGCAAATATAACCAGCAACCACACAAGGACTGAAAAAGAACTTGAGTAGAGATTAACAAGAAAAGTATTGCCCATCAATGCAAGAGAATTAATATTATTTGAATTTTTAACAACAGCTGATATGTAATAAGGCACATCTAAAATATTGTCATATGGGATGTACTTGAAAATTATAAAAATGTTAAAATCGGACAGAAGAAATATTACTAACAATACAGTGGGTATGCCAAGTACAGTTATAATCAATAAAGTGTATTTGTGCGGTCTCGATTTAAAAGAATTTAAAAAGTAAATTTCATTCAGATTTTCTTTTATATCTTTGATAAGTTTTTTGCAAATTCTGTACCATAGTTTCATCGATATAAAACACAAAGCAATGAATAGTATCAGATATATAATGTGTTCAAAGTTTTTGATTACCTTTGTTTTTTCAGAAAAATTTGTCGAGTGGTATTGAGATAATTTCATCTGCTCAATTAATGGTGCAGAGCTTGCCGAATTGTCATATGAAATAGTATATACATCACAATTTTCATATCCGCTATAACAGGTATAGGGAATGTAAACTCTCTGCTTTCCATCACTCGAAAGACTGTTAATGATGTTATTGCTTTCCTGAATAACACCGCAAATCGTATAGACTTCATCATTAAGCGTTATTGTCTTCCCGACTGCATCTGTATTAAAAAACAATTTAAGTGCAAGACTGCTTGGGATAACTGCAACCTTGTCTTCATTTTCTATATTCTCCTTAGTAATACTGTCACCGTTAAGTTTTTGTCCGTAAATTTCAAAATAAAATTCATTTGTAAGAACAGGAGTAACTGTTTCTTCTTTAACAATTGTTTCATCAAGATCTGCACAAAAACTGACCCGGTTTAATGAAATTCGATCTGACAGGCTTTCGATATCTTTAATTGTCAAAGGCAAAGAATCTGACTTCAGATTATAATTCATCTGAGTTATACTCGTCAGCTTATCAAGTGCATTGCCGCTTATATAAAAACAAGTGCAAAAAACAGCCAGATTAAGTGCAGTTATCAAAACGACAGATAAAATTCTCTTCTTTGACATCTGCTACTCCTCCTCGGCAATATGCACCCTGTCACCGTTTGAAATACTCTTTGATGTTGAATATACAACCTCAATACCACCGTATATATCATCAGAAGTCACTTCATAATACAGGTCATCACTGTTTTCAATATTTACAGTAGCTTCGCTAACGGTTGTCTTGTTATTTTCGTCTGTTCTTGTAACAAACACTGAGCCGGTATCTCCCATAGCAATAACCGCAGAAATCGGTATTAAATACCTGTCGTCACTGCTTTGATTCCCGTCAATAGTGCCGTATGATATTTGTGTGACTTTCACCTGTGGCAAAAGCATATTATCTATTGTACTTGAAAAGTATGTAAGAAAGGCAAGTACAATAAAAAATGCAACACCAAATCGTATTGAATACTTTTTTAACTTTTCTTTTTTCATAAGCCGTTCTCCTAGTTTTTATCAACTTGAACAAATGGTGAGTCAATATCTTTTTGCCCGTACAAATAAATCAGTAATGCCGGAATCATAAACATAACTCCGCAGGCAAAGACAATTCCGTAATCAGAGTTGCTTATATCAGATAAACCTATTGAAAGCGGATACATAGCCTCATCATCAAAGTAGATAAGCGGCTGTTCAACAACATTCCAGTTGTCAATAAAGCACAGTAAAGTAAGGGTTATAAGTCCGCCCTTAATCTGAGGGAGAATAATATTTGTGAATATTTTAAAATATGACGCACCGTCAATGCGTGCTGCTTCTATTGATGAGTCCGGTATGTATTTTATGCTTTGCCTTAAAAGGCAGATTCCAAATGCAGAAAAAGTGCCGGGCAATATTATTGCAAGAAAGTTATTAAGAAGCTCAAGATTGTCAAGAACAATATAATTCGGTACAAGTGTTACTTGCAACGGCAGTATCAACAAGACAATATAAATAAAAAACAACTTATCTCTGCAGGGAAATTTCAGCTTTGCAAAGGCAAACGCCGCCAAGGAGGAAACTATCACCTGACCGATTACCGTAGGAAAGGTAATGATTACGGAATTCCAAAATTTCAGCAGATATTCGGGTCTTCTGAAAAACACTTGATAATACTGTTCAAGTGAGAACATCTCAGGAATGAGGTTAATCTCCTTATATTCTCCGTTTGTAAAGTCGAGCATTGAGCTAACCTGTGAATTCGACATAAACGAACAGGCAATCATATACACAACAGGGAAAAGAAAAATCGCCGTAATTAAAAGCAGAAAAATATACTTAATTATTTTTATTGTTTTTTTCACTTCACTGCCCCCTATTCTGCAAAGCTGTGCTTTCGTTCGAAAATAAAGAAAGCAAGCAGTACAATTATCATAAACGCAGATAAAATTATGGAGGCGGAAGAAAGCCTGGGATAATTTAGATTGTAGTAATTATTATTGATAAAGTTTTGGAGAAAATAGACATTTGAATTCGGATAATCACCAAACAATGCAAAGACCTCACGGAAGATTTTGAAAGAATAAATCAATTCCATAAGGAAAACAAAAAATGTTGTCGGTGTAATCATCGGTATAGTAATTCTTGTAACTATTTGAAATGAACTTGCACCATCAAGCCTTGCACTTTCATAGAGTGTCTGCGACACATTGGCAAGTCCGGCCGTAAACAAAATCACACAAAATCCGCAGTATTTCCAAATGTAAATAAAAATTATCATCACCATCGAAAATTCGGAATTAAAAAATTCAATGGTGTTAAATCCAAGGGAATTCAAAAGTCCGTTTATCGCGCCGTAATCGTCAAATATCACCTGCCACACGCAAATAAGAGAAGCAACAGACACAACAACAGGAATTAGCAAGGCACTTCTGAAAAACGATGATATTTTCTTAAAAGAATTAAGGAATAAGGCAACAAGAAAAGAAATTATCATTAATAGCGGTATTGCAGTAATAGTAAATATTGCTGTATTTTTAAGAGCGAGCAAAAAAGTATTATTTTGAAAAAGGTGTATGTAATTTTCTATTCCTACAAAAGTGCCTCCAACGTATAGGCTTTTTATAAAACAAATTATGTACGGCACAATATAAAACACCGCTATGCCTAAAAAAGACGGTAATATAAACAGGTATGCTGCTATATGTTCCTTTTGCTTTCTTGTCAGTATTTTTCGTTTCATAATATCATTCCTATGTAATACTCTTATCTTGTCCATTCCAAAGTTGATAATAATACCCCCTTTGCTTTAGTAAATCGCTATGATTTCCGGTTTCAACTATCTGACCGTCTTTGAACACAAAAATCTTGTCACAATCCTTAATGGTGCTAAGTCTATGAGCTATGATTATTGTTGTCATATTTTTCGAAAACTTATTAATTGTATTTTCGATAGTTTTTTCAGTAATATAATCCAGGTTACTCGTAGCCTCATCCATAATTAAAATTTTCGGATTTTTTAATAAAGCCCTTGCTATCGCTAAGCGCTGTTTTTGACCACCGGATAAGTTTTTACCGTTTTCCTCTATTCTGGTATTATATTTTAATGGCAAACTATTAATATATTCTTCAAGTTCACACATTCTGCAAACTCTTGATATATCATCATTATTTGCATCAGAATTACCAAACAACAAATTCTCCTTTATCGTACCACTGAAAAGAAAAGTATTTTGTGATATGTAAGAAATATTATCTCTTATCTGCTTTATTGAAAACTCTCTTATATCAATAGAATCAAGTTTAATGCTTCCCTTTTCCTGTTCATACAACCTAATAAGCAATTTGGCTAACGTTGTCTTTCCTGAACCGCTTTCGCCAACAAAAGCTATTTTTTCTCCATGTTTAATTTTCAAAGTAATATCTTTTAATACAAGGTCTCGTGTTCCATATCGAAAATTAAGATGTGAAATTATAAGATTGTCAAACTTAATTTCACTATTATAAGTTGTGCGCATATCATTTTTCTCGTATTCCGGAGATATATCAAGAATTTCCCCTAATCTGTCGGCTGCTACAATTGCCGTTTGTATTTGCGGTTGAAGATTAATTAAATTTTTTATTGGTTCGATAAAATATCCTAATAACGCATTAAAAGTTATTAGTTCACCAATCGTCAGTTCCCCTTTAATAACATACATAGCTCCAACCCATAAAATGACAAGTTCCCCTACAATAGCAACAAACATAGTAATAGTTTGTTGACTAAGAGATAATACACCTCCATTAAATACCTTTTTTAAAAATTTTCTATACATTTTGTCCGTTTTTTCTTTTTCATTTTCTTCTTTATTAAAGGCTTTAATTGTTTCAATGCCGTTTACAGTTTCAATAAATTGAGAAGTAACCTTAGAATTCATCTCCATTATTTTTCTGTTAATTTTTTTAATTGGTTTATTATATACAAAAACTATTATTCCATACAAAATCAACACAACTACAGAAATCAAAAATAATAGCCTGTTGCTGTTAAATAAAACCACTGCACCTACGACTGCCATAATAGTATCCATCATAATTGTTAATGACGCTTCCGATACAATATCTCTTATACTTGAAGCGTCATTAAATCTAGATATGATTTCGCCGGTATCACGCATAGAATAAAACTTCATGGGTAAAATCAAAGCGTGGTTATAATATCCCAGCATAATAGGAATATCAATATTCTGCTCTAATTTTACAATTAAAAATCCTCTTAAAAAATTCAGTCCTATCTGCACAAAGAATAAACACAAAGTAATAACTGACACATAGTTCAGCATTTCTAAAGAAGAGCTCGGAACAATATCATCCATTAAAACTTGATAATAAAAAGAAGTAATAATACCTATTGAAGTCAGAATCATTGAGAGAATAAATATTCTTAACAACAGCCATTTTTGGGAAATAAGCAAACGGAAAAAACTTATTAATGTGCTTTGTTTTTTATTTCCTTTTTGAGAGTTGTTTGTTGGTACAATAAGAATTAATATCTTAGTCCAAATTTTAAGGAAATCTTCTTTTTTATACTTTACAATTCCTTTTGCAGGGTCGGAAACTACTACAGTATCACCCTTAACTTTAGTTATAACTACATAATGCAATAAGGAATTGTCAATTATCACGTGTGCAATTGCAGGCAAAGGCAATTTATTAGTTAACACGCTTTTATCTGCTTCAACAACCTTTTGCTGAAAACCAAAATGTTCAATTACCTTTACAAGACCGTATGCACTAGTACCTTGTCGATCCGTACCTGCAATATCCCTAATTTTTGCTATAGATACTTTTAAACTGTATTTTCCAAAAATTGCGGCCAGACAAGCCGGACCGCAATCTGTTTCATCGTTTTGTAATATACATTTAAATCTAATCATAATATACCAGTTCATTCTGTTAAATAAATTTCCGTAGCAGCCGAAAGCTGACGAATAAATTTATCCTTTGATATACCTTTATGTATATAATTGTCAACAATGTCACCGATAACATTGTCATTATAATATGAATGTGACACATCTTGATACAAGGTGCAAGCGTTTACATTATCGGCAATGTCAATGTATGCTTTCATAAAATCGTTGTCAATCCCGATAATTTTATTGTTATCATCCGTTCTTGAGCCGGCAACAAGCTTAGCATTATCGTAAACAGACATATTCACAGGAAAACTCAAACTTCCTGATGCTGTTGCACCAATTTCTTGAATTTCATCACTAAGAGTATATTTTATAAACGCAAGTGCTTGCTCCTTTAGTTGTGTATTATTATTAATTGCATATCCAACCTGTATGTGTGCGGAATTAACATCTTTGTTTTTTGTCAATCCACGAAAGACTACAGGTGTTTCATTTATAGATTGATAATAAGAATAATTTCCTGCCATCAACGGAAATGACCGATTTATATACAATCCGTCAAACAATTCATTTGTATTGTTTTTTTGAGAAATCGTCAACATCTGCATCATTACATCTAAATTATCTTTAAATTCATCGGTATCAAAATACACAGCTTTATTTTCAAAATCAACATAGCTGTTTAAAAATCTGCAAAAGAGTTGCATTGGATAATCAAACCACAAAAAATCCGACAACTCATTAGATACAAATGAATAGCCTTCATCATTTAAAAAATAATTTTCAAATACATCTGAAAAATTACTGTATGTCAAAGAAAAGCCGTTATTTTCTTTGATATCGAAATTTTTCAATCTTTCTTCTGTAGATACCAATACATCAACTCCATAAAACAGAGGTACAATATATAAACCGTTATCATAAACTCCTGCGTTGAGTATGTTAACGTTATAATCATCAAGATTTATTGCATTTGAAGAATTATCATCTTTTAGCAAATCATAAATATTCATTAATGAACGGCTTTCAATTAATTTTTCAAAAGGCAATTTTTGACTAAGTGAAATAATATCAGGTCCACTTCCTGCCATAATTTCAGTTGATATCTGCGTTGACATTTCTTGTTCAGAATCAAATTTAACTATCTCAATTTGGAAAGACGGATTATTACTGTTTATGCAATATTTATTATATTTTTCTATAATCCAAGACAGAGAATCTTTATCATTTAATGTATAATAAACAAGATGATTTTGTTCGCTGTTATTTTTTATTGCACAACTTGAAAATGAAGTAATTATTATAACACTTAAAAGTATAGCTATTATGGCTTTAATAGATTCATGCGGTTTAAATAAAAAGCGTGTGAACATAATTATATTTTATCCTTATCCGTGTATACTTCCATCAGGCCAATCATAGTACTGACCATTTGACATTTTTGAGTTTTTAGCTGATGAGTAAGCATTGCTTAAATGCTTTGAATAACTTGAACATTTACCTGAAACTGAAGCAACATAATATGTACCATTTTTAAGGCAACGACCAATGGTAATGCGCGAACATCCTCCATTGATTTCTTTTAGCTGATCAGTGGATATAATTTTTGCAGAATTATTTTTTACAAATTCATTTACATTAATTTTATACATATGTTTTCTCCTTATCTCAAAATAATGTTCACACGCTTCTTTAAACAATAGCAAAACAATCGAAATCCGTTACCATTTGGGATAATTCCAAATCACTACATAAATCACTTAAAATTGTCATTCCTTGAAAAATAGGCTTTCCATAATCTTTATATTTTAAGATATAATACTCATATTGCAATAATGAATTATTGGTTTGTTTAATCATTATCAATGAAGATTTCATATTCAACAGTTCACTTATGCTATCTATTTTGTATAGATTTGCTTTTCCTAAAAATTCATCGATACACTCTATTATCCCTATAATTTGATTACTATAATTATTTAACTTATTTAGAATATCATCATAATTTGTCTGTATCCCTTTTAATTTCAAATAAGTCATAATAGCCCAAATATCTTGACGTGTTGATTCAAATCCACTAACTCGAAATGCATAATCAACTAATTCAATAAAACTCTGCTGATAGACTATTCTTAATAAAGTTAAAAAAGTCATACATAATCTATTAAGCTTCACTTTTAAATCGCACATCTTTTTAATAGGAGAAAATATATTACTATTTTTTAAGTACGCATTTGCATAACATTCTCCACCGCAATTAAGGTTTATCTCACAAGTTTTACACAGAAATTCATTTTCTACTGATACCACTTCAAATTTCTCTTGTAATTCTTCTTTAATACCTGTATATATATTTCCAATTTTAAAGCATTCATTTCCATACATCACGCTACAGGCAAATATATCTCCTTTATTGTCGACGGTAATACGACTCTTTCCTGCATCACACCTGTAAATTTTATATGTGCTTTTAACGATATTATTATAAATAATTCCGCCAAAATAATCTCCGCCTTTGAAAAGTTTTTCAAAATAATCGAAGTTTCCACCACATAACTCTTTTATAATATTTTTACACAAATTAATATATCTACTAAATAAATATGAAATGTCAAAATTATCAAAATCATATTTCGAACCATCAAAGTTTCTTATAAACTTCATACTAACACAATCTACATTAGGCAAACGATAAAGATAATCATAAATCAAATCAACATCCTGATTTAAAGGAGTAATAGTAACAGCAAGTCCTAATTTTTTGTTTTTAAACATTTTAAGGCCTTTTACTATGTCCGCATATGTACCTTTTCCGTTAGCATATACTCTATTGTTATCATTAGTAATCTGATCCCCGTCAATGCTTGTTCCCAAAATTATCGAAGGTTCATTATCTAAATACTCAACTATTTCTGGTGTGAGCAGAGTAAGGTTCGTGCAGAACATTACTTCAATATTTTTACATATTTCATTGCGCTTCTGCTTACAATAATCAACAATTTGCTTTACTAAATCAATATGAAGCAAAGGCTCGCCCGAACCGGACAAGTCCACAACATATTTACTTGCGCATGGGGCATATATATCCACCAAAAAATCTATTGCATCTTTCGCAACTTCAAAAGTAAGTTGTTCATCCCCAAGATATTTAGATTCTCTGAAACAATATTTACAATTGAGATTACATTTTCGAGATGGATGTAAACATAAAGTAAACTGTCCATATGATGATTGCTCTTTTATATCATCAATGCTATATGTATTTATTTTATTTATGCGTTCTTCAATACTTGTATTTATGAAGATCTCGTATTCTTCTGGATCATTTTCTTTTGCTATATTTAAAACTTCTTCTTCGCTAAGCTCATAATCGCCAAGTTTTATATCAAAGTTATCCCTTATACCAAAATAGTAATTAACATCTTGTATATACATAACTTTTTGATTCAGATATTCAAAAACAGATACTTTTAACTTCATTTTCTCACCCCCTTTTACTAACATCCTCACAAATAATCTGAAATTTTCTCATCAATAAAACAATTGCACTCATTATTATGGCACATATCATCGAAAGCCCTATATTTCTATATCCAGTAAAAACACATAGTGTTGATATAGTAAATATGCAAGTAGAAATTAAAGCCGCTAACATTTTATACGATTTTTTCTCACGACTGTTTAAGGGATTATTTTCTGTATCAAGAGGGGATATTAGTAATATCAACACAACAGAAAATAATTCAAGCACTATAAGTACATAAGTAAAAATAAAACAAGCACTATTTGACAATTTAATTAAACACAGCACTATTATGCTTGAAATAACAGAAAACGCATAACACCTGACCGGCGTTTTAGCGTGATAGCCGCCTGCAAACTTACGGATAGCAATAAAAGAAAAATAGAAAACTAAACTTTCAATAAATAAATTGAAACATAAACCTATTATCATAACAGTTGCAATATGTATTAATGATGATAAAATAATATTAACAGCATATTCGTAAATTTCTTTATCTTCGTTTTTTATAAGGTCGTTTGATACAAAAAACTCTATGAGTTTCGAACTAAACTTTTCCATTACTTTATCTTTTTAAATTTGTCAAGCTTTGCAGGAGCCTTAGGCTGATACATAAAAAAGCAAGTGGATGAATTAGCATTTATTGAGAGTGCTAATGTAAAACTAGCAATAATTGCGGGTGAAATTTTGCAAATAAAATTTTTTATTTTCTTCATAATATTATTCCTCCTTTCGTGAGGATTTTAGCACATATTTAAAAATTAAACATAATTTCTGCAAAAACGATGTCGAATTCGTCCAAAGTGATGTGTTTTTAAATTATTGATGCATTGATACAAAATTTAAAATTTTACATTTAATAAATGATATTTTATGACATTCTTTGAAATATATGTTATAATTGATACATTATTTCAAGGAGGTTTTTCTTTTGAAAGTATTAATTTGTGACGATGATAAATGTATTGTCGATGAAATTAAAAACAATCTGAATACATTTTCCAATAAACATAAAATAGTTTTTAATATTGATTCGTTTTACAATGGTATAGCTCTACTAAAAAGTCATATCAGTTATGACATGGCGTTCATTGATATTGAAATGCCTCAGGTAAACGGTCTAACTTTGTCAGCACAATTAAAAAAGATAAACTCTAATATAATTATTTTTATCATAACCTCTTATGATGCTTATCTTGATGATGCAATGGATTTGGATGTGTTTCGCTATCTGTCAAAACCTATTGATAATGACCGTTTTTTCAGAGCTTTAAATACAGCTATTAACTATTATCATTCCAATACTCAAATAATAACTATCGAATATTATGACGAGTATTACTCTGTTTTCACAAACGATATAGTATATATAACTATTGAAGAAAGAAAAGCTGTTATTATAACACAACAGAAAAAGTATTATACAAATAAAAAATTGAGTTATTGGAAAGAAAAATTAAAGAATTACGATTATTTTGCACAACCACATTACAGCTATCTTGTTAATCTGAGGTATGTCACAAATTTTAATAAGACTCGGCTTAATATTAAAGTAGATTCAAAAATCGAAACTCTACCTATATCTCAAAGGAACTATTCAAACTTTAAAAAAGCATATTTTGCATACATAGGGGTATGAAAATGGTATATACAATTTGCTATGCACTTATTTTTCTTGCAGAAATTCTAATATCATTGTTTTATTTTGAAAATAAATTTGAGAGAAAAGCAAGCAAAAAATTTTTGTTATTTTCAGTTGTTATTGTGTATGTATTATTGTATTTATCTCGATTATTGAATTTAACATTGGTTAATTTAATTGCATTTTTTGCGTGTAACTTCTTTTTACTTTATTTTTGTTATTTCATAAGTATTAAATCCTGTATTTTCCACTGTAGCATATTACTTATATTTATGGCAATCACAGAAAGTATTGTCATGTTTGTTTCAACAGTATTATTCGGTACGGATTTATTCACTTGCCTGGATAATTCTTTAAGTCTCATTATTCAATCGACTATCAGTAAACTGTTATATTTTTTGATAATTTACTTTGTATCAAAATTCTCAATAAAAGAACATAAATCAGAAAGTTATTCTCTTTCTATACCTCTTTTGGTTTTACCTGCCTCAAGCATTCTGCTACTGTATGCAGTATCATATGCACTACACAATTTTGATTTAGAACAAAAATACATGTATTTATTAATAATAAGTATAGTGCTATTACTTTTCTCAAATATAGCAGTTTTTTGGGTATATGAATTTACTTTGAAAACTCAAAGACACAATATGGAATTGGAATATGAAAGGCAAAAGGAAAAATCTACGGCTGAGTATTATGATTTACTTAATGAGCAAAATGAAAACTCAAAAATTGTTATGCACGACATAAAACGGCATTTAAACGCCATTAAGAGCATTGCCAAAGACAAGGCTGTTACAGAGTACATAGACGATTTTATTGAAGACTTCAGCATAAATAAATCTGTTGATTACTGCAACAATCCTATGGTCAATTCAATCGTTAACAGGTACAAATCCTTCTGTGACAAGTTCGGAGTGAAGATGAATATTGACATCAGAAGTGCTGATTTTGGCTTTATGAGTGAACCCGACATAACTGCTCTGCTTGACAATCTGCTTGAAAACGCAGTTGAAGCGGCACAAAATACAGAGAACGGATTTATAGATTTTTCGGCTTTCGTCCGCAAAAATAAGTATCTGTCAATACAGCTTACAAACTCGGTCAAGAATATTGTAGCCGTCAAGAACAACCGCATAGCATCATCAAAAAAATCTGACGCAATACATGGAACGGGACTGAAAAGCATTAAAAGAGTAGTTAAAAAATATGACGGTGAAATAAATATGAAATTCAATGAGAATGATATGACCTTCACCTCAAACATTGTGTTTGAAATTCGGAGATAACGCAGTAATCGAATCATATAATTCCTTGACTAATGAAATGCATTATATAATGAGAAATTCCAATACCTAATAATACTGATATCAGCAAGATGAGATCTAATTGATGGAATTAAGAATCGGAAAGAAATTGCAAATTTAAAAGTTTTGCAGTTGGATTTATTGTTATTATTTTTGCCTATTAAACATTTTATATAGCAAGCTACTTTTACCCCCATGTTCACGGTATCTCTGCTTGGTTTCGATTAGTCCAACTTTTTTTAAATCTTTAATAGCTCTTCTTACTGTGGCAGGCGACAGCTTTATGTCGCCTGCTATTTTGTTTACTGAGGGCCAGCATTCACCGTTTTTGTTTGCTCGGTCATATAGGTAGGTATAAACAGCTACAGCTCTGTGTGGTAAGTCCATTTGATAGAGAAAAGTTAATCTACTCATTGTCCAGCACCTCCTGTGGTGGTCTTTCTGTTCTTATAACTACTTTTCTTTGCTTGTCTGCGTTCTGTTCAACGTTTGAATTTTCAGGTTCTTCTGTTGATTCGTCTTGCTGTTCTGAATTAATAGTATCGTCACTGTCGGTCTGTTCCGCATTTGGAGAGGTCTTAAGATTTTCATTTTTCTTCTTTTTGTCATCGCTCGCTTCATCAAAATCCGAATCAGTAACAGTCTGTTCAAGATAGTGAGGGCAGTATGTTTGGATTATGTTGTTGAACAACTCCGAACGATTGGCATAGTGGACTTCACGGTTTCCGTTCTCCTTGACCTCATACTTTTCCTCAAACTCAATACCCCATTCAAAGAACAGCTTAAGCTTAACTTTCATGGGATAAAAACCTGTTTTCATAACAACAAATGTGCCTTTTGGAAGTGACTTCAACTCATCGGGAGTCATAAGTGGTCGTTCAATCATTTGCAAGGATTGTGACGGATCGTTTTTGCTCCTGCTCACCGAGCCACTCATTACGGTATGACTTCCAAGTGCTTTTGATAACACTTCCGCACTTGTGCTGTTGGGAGCAAATCCACCGAAGATGGTCAGCTGTGTGTTGTCGATAATTACATCAGCACCATCTTTGCCGTAATTCTTCTCCAGCTGTGCAAAGGATTGAATGATTGGTACTATCTGCAACCGCCTTGAACGGGAAGCAGAAAACATCATTTCAGCCGAATCAATCTTCGGCAGAGTGCCGAACTCGTCGCAAAAGAACACACAGCGGTTTTTCAGTACACCTCCGTTTTCATCTGCAACTGACAGTATTTCACGGTAGAGCTGTTGGATAATCAGCGAAACCATAAAAAAGGTGTTGGGGTTTTCTTCTGGCATTACAATGAATATCGCACACTTTTCATTACAGAATTTTTCAGCGTCTATTTCTGTATCAAAACACAAAAGCTGTTCAAGCTCGGAGTCGAGAAAAGCATTCAGCCTTGAAAGTGCCGTACTCATAACACTTGACATACTCTGCTCGGCTGTGTTCAGCGCCGCCCCTGCAAACCATTTTGCTTTGTGGTCGTCGGGAAGATAGTCCATTAATAGCTGAAACTGATTTTTGCCTTTCTTGTTGGTCGGAGCAAGTAACTCCTGAATGATTTTGAATACCGAAACAATATGCCGTTCTTCAGGTTCGCAGAATTCCGAAACAAGCAGAATGGTTGCTGTTAAAAGTCCCTCTGCGGCATCATAGAAATAAGCGTTCTGTCCGAATGAAGCCGAGTCCATTCCTGAAAGAATAATCGTTTTTGAAATGATTTTTGCGTATTTTTCGGCTCTTGCCTTGTAAACAAGTTGTTCGGGTTCGGCTTTATATAAGTCCATATACTTATTCACGAGATGCAGAAGATTGTTGCCGTGTGAGCGTGTGGGATTACGCAAATCTATGACAGAAATTTTGTAGCCGTAATACTTTTCCGCAATCGTTCCGTAGTTTCGAACAATATCGCCCTTAGTGTCGGTTACCATGAATGACATACCCGTTGCACAAGCATATTCAATGCACGGATAGAGCCAATATGCGGTCTTACCGACACCGGCCGCACCAATCATCAGAGCATGAACATCTCCTATATCAACCATTGCTGTTGTGCCATTTTTTCTATTCTTGCAACCAACAACTATACCTTGCTCCGTTGGTCTGCTGTCAGGATTTGTACGCCATTCATTTGGTTTAAAATCAATCTGCTTGTAGGTTCTCTTAATCTCTTTTTTGGTCGCCCAACGAGCCGTGCCGTGCTGACCTTGTCCGACCGTTTTATTCTTTATGCGGTTGAGGGAATAGTAATTGCCGACCGTAGAAATTATTAAGAACAGAGCAAACATTGAACCTGTCACAATAATCAAAGTTATAATACCTGAGGGCATATTTGTTCAACTCCTTTCGGTTCAAAAATTAAATCCTCGTTCCAGTCCTTATGGATTGGAATGAGGATTTCATTTCGGATATTCATTGAGTTTACTTTTTCGGCTATGCGTTTGTTAGCTGTCTGTCCTGCTTCGTCATTGTCAAAGCAGAGAAACACATTTTTGATGTTCGGATTGTCTTTCAGACATTGAAAAAGCACCCTGTCCGAAACGGAGCAGGATGCCGCATAGCTATGATTTTTCCAGCGGCAAGCTGCCGCCGCCAATTCGCGCTCAAGTGTTTTATTATATTTCAACTCATTTTCACGCGTCAAAACTTTCTGTAAATCTTTTGCTTTTTGCATTGAAATGTAGGAAAGCATATCAATGGGAGCTTCAAACAAAAACATCTTATCGCTTGTACCGTACCAATGAAAGCTGAACTCCGGCTGACTACCTGCAACATTTCCCTTGTACGAATTACTTGTCACCGTTCCTCTCTTGTGTGCGTGGCGAGGTTTACCGCTTGAATCATAGCCGACAAATACGGCGTTGTGAAAATCCGCCGATTCATATATCATTTTCCTACGCACAAATTCATAAAGCACATCCTTGTCAATGCCACGAGTCAACAGCAGATAAGAAAAAACTCTGCTCATTCTGTCATTCCTCGGCGGCAGTTCAAAGGGTTTGTGACTTTTTTCTATTGATGGTGAAGTTATGATTTGGCCGCCACAGTTATTCAAAAGCATTTCCACCGCTTCGGCATAGTCCTTGTTGTAAAATCTGCGGACAAAATCAACTGCATCTCCGCCTTTCTGTTCGTACTGATGATACCAAAGGTGACCTCTGATTGTAACCTTTTGCGAAACGTCAAGCCATTCGTATTCTGAACCTGATTTCCTGACTTTCTCACCATGACTGATTAAAAAATTAGCAAGGTCGGTTCTCCTTGCCTGTTCTCGCTGTTCTTTTGTAAAATGAATGTAGGTTAATATTTTAATCACTTCCTTGTATATATTTTTCTTTTCTGCTGTAATATCTTATAGTGGGTAGTTCTTCTCTTATCACTGTGACAGGTGGCACCTGTCAGCGTTTGGGTGCAGTTTCCCCTTGGCGGTGGGATAATTTTTTGATAGACAATTTCCTATATATATGGTAAGATAATTATAAATAATCGATCAAAAATTATAAATTTCAGGAGGTTAATCCTATGACAAAGGAAGAATTATTTGAGCCAATAACGAAGAAATATGATGAACTAAAACTTGCATTACAAGGAACAGATATAGATAAAATAAGAGAACTTACTTTAGAAGTTCATGCTATGGTGCATCCTGCTGAAATTTCTGGAAGAACTGAAAAAACTATTGCAGATTATGTTTTGGATTATATGTTAAGAGGCAATCAAAATGAATTAGTGCCCAGAGAGGATTATGATGTGGATTTACATTACGCAGGCACTAGAACCGTTCCTTTGTGTTGGCAATTTTGGCATACATATCGAATTGAAGATTTAGTAAGCAATATTTTAATGGCAAATCAAAATCAAATATTCAATGAAGAATGGCAAAGAAAAATTGGTTCACCTATTACAGATACAGGCAATGCTTTGGAACTTGATGAAGCAATAGCGTTTGGAAAAGAGATAAACGTTGAAGCTCTTCATGAATATATGCTCACAGTTGGTAAAAACACACGTAATATATTAGGAAATCTAACATTAGTACAGATAAATTCAATGGTACCGGAAGAATGGGTAATGAGAATATTAGAAGAAGGTGGAGTAACAACAGATTTTCGCTCGGTATGGTTATTAGTATTTTGGGGAAGGTTAACAATGGGAGGTATGATTTTAACTCCAATGACTGACCATCATATGATGCATTTACCTCCATGTTTAAACAATTTACCGATATTAGATTGATTTAAAGAAAATCCCTTTTGCCAACTTTATTCATTAAATCTGTGATTACATTTTTAAACCCTGATCGTGTTTTTTATCATTAATCTTCTGCTGTAACTTTTTATCCGTCCTTTGTGCTTTCTGTTTTTCTTCAAAACGGAGCTGATTTTGAATTATGTTGCAGAGGTAGCGTAGGAGATAAAGGGAAGAAACTGCAACGCTGTTCCGGTTGGTTTTAATTGAATAACGAGGATACAGAACGCCTCTGCCTGAATCAAAGACTGATTCAGCAGAGGTGTTTTCTTCATATTCAAAGGGATTTGAAACAGATTCTTCGTCTGTGTTCTCGCTTTCTTCTGCTTCATCTTCGGTGACATTTAATTTCAACGCTTCCTTGATTATTGCATTCTTGATTGACTTGAATTCCTTGTTTTGGGCAAGAGGAATCCTGTCAGGCACTTCATCCGTGTAGGTACGGATTGTATTTTCCTTTTGCTCGTACCAAAGGGCATACAGCCTTTTGATTCTGCTGTCATTGGCAAGCTCATCAACAATGGAATCAACGATTGCTTTTACATCAGGCTTGAGATAACCATAAACCTTCTTGCCGCTTGTTTTTGAAAGCCTGTCGGCAAGTTCCAAAAGCTTATGCTGGATTGATGCGCTGATATATATTTCGGAGTTAATCTTTGAAACCAAATCATCTACTATGTCACGAGTCTCAGCACGGAGCTTATCTCTATGCTCGGTTTGCTTCTGATAAATACTTATCAAATCCTGACGGAAGATAACCTTTGCAAGATTTGACTTTATATTTTCAATGCCCTTTTCCGTCAGGTACGCTTCGTTGGGCTTTGTGGAATAAGCAATCATATGAATGTGAGGGTGGTTTCCCTCGTTGTGAAAAGCCGCATACCATCGGAAATTTTTGGGAGCGATTTTCATGTTTTCCGCTATCATATTTCGCTGTGAACGAATTAGATTCATCCAGGCTTTTGCGTTGTTGTAACCCAGACGTTCCGCATCTTCTCGCTTGAGAGAAATGATGTGCGTCCACACATTACTCTTGCTTTCTGCAACTTCTTTTTGCACATCAGATAAAACTATAGGCACACCGTCATCGGTAAATAGGCCGTGTGAAGATACTTTTTCTACTCTCGGTCGCTGTGCAATGTAACTTATATATTTTTCTCGGTCGCCGAATAGTTCAGCGTGAGCTTCGGCAATCCGCAAAATCAATTCATCTGCATTACCCCTGTTCGGCTTATCAAGATAATCCTGATACTCATACAAGTCCTTTGAGTCAGGATAATCAGAAAGCAATTTCTTAATGATCTGCTTTTGTCTTTCGGTTGCTTCCATAAACTTTTGTGTGCTGTCAACCTTTTCAACTCCGTCACGGGTGGCAATGTATGAAACATAATTTCCGATATGAGTTTTGGAATTCGGTTTGATGTACGGTGATTTCATAATAATTCTCGGCATAGCTTACCCTTTCTGGAATCTAACCGCATCATCAAACTTATATTTACCGCTGTTTCGTTTGACCTCATCAACACATATTTTTCTTAAATCCCTAAGCTGTCCTTCGGTAATATCATTGGTCGCCGCAATAACATGCATCAGCATTGCAAGCTCTACACCCTGTTTGAACAGAACTCTTGCAATCCTGTCCTCTGTATCAAGTATTTTTGAACTGATGACAGATTCAAGTGCAGGAGTAAGCACTTTACTAACACTCTTTGAGTTTAGCCAAGCAATGTAAAATTCAATAGCGTTTGAAATAAACTCACTTCGTGATGTTGCATTGGTTCTTGAGATTGCATTGTCGCAGGCTTTGAGTAAATCCTTACCTATATACAGTCCTATTCTCTTTGAGTCGTTGTCCATTTTTCACCTTTCCTTTCGGTAACACTTCGGGTATTCAGAAAAAATCTCTTGAAATCGGCACAATCGGGCAGTATAGAATACAATCGGTAACACAATGCTAAAAAAGTAACACCTTTGAAAATCCCCGAACGGCGTTGCCGGTCGGTGTGTTTCGGCGACCGTTGCTCTGCAACGGAATACGCCTTTATCCTGCTTAAATACCTACCCTTGAAAAACTGCCCGAATTGCCGTAACTTTGATTTTTCACATCTTGCCACAAACTGCCCGATTTCGGCTTTTCTTTGATTTCGGATACTTTCCCGACTTATTGTTTAAAAGCCGACACAGGGCGAATGTGGCGAGAATACCGCCGTTATTCTGCTTTTATTGATTTACCGTTTATTACTTCAAAATTGCACTCGGTATATGACAGTCCGTGCTCCTTGACTTCACGGTTCAGAATATCGAACATTGATTGTTCTATACTGCGAGGGGATAACTTGATTTCGTCCGATAGTGTATCATAGCAAATCCATTCCTCACTCTCGGGTGTATCCTTAACGAGAATATCAAAACCGAGGAGCATTTTATCGGGAGTCGGAAATATAACGGCATTGATTTTTACACAGCCGACTGCGAGTGAAGCGAAGAGAGTGTCGTGCTTGTCCTTTGGATTTTCGGAAAGTATTTTCTTAACTTCGTTTACCGACAAATACATTTTGAAAATATATTTTTCACCGAGTTGCCTTTTCATTTTCTTTCTCTCATTCATAAGCTCATACCGCCCATCCCCATATTTTCATCTTCATCAGGTTTATAAAACATATTGTTCTGTTCAAGGTTTTCGTAGAATTTCTCCGCACTGTCATTCACGGCTTCGTTTAATACTTTTAAATCAAAACCGCAGTCCTTATAGCCTTGCGATACTGTATCGTAATAGCTTGCACCGGGCAATCCGAACTGCTGCTTAAGATTCATAATGTAAACCATTGCAGTCAATTCCGAACCGCTATTCAATTTCACAGGCAAGTCCTGCTTGAAGTAGTGAGAGGGATAGCCCTCGTAGCGGTCAAGCAGTTTTTCATCTCTCGGCTGAAGCTCCCACAGTGCAACGGGAACGGACTTACCGACGCAAGGTGCGATTGTCGCATAGGAACAGTGAGGCATACCTTTGAACTGCAATTCGTAATTTTCGACCACTCCAATGTCTAAAAGCTTTGCTGTGGGGCAACGGTATTTCATCTGTTTAAGATTGAGGTTACTGCCATAAGCAATGTATAATTTCTTTTTCATTTTAAAACCCTTTCTACATACTCATAACAAAACCCGAATCCTCATTCTGCTCAGTTGCAGTTTCCGATTCGGGTTCGTTGATATTTATATTTTCGTTTGTATTCTGAACTGTATCGTTCAACTGTAAGGCTCGTTTTTGAGCAAGCCTTTCCTTTTGCTTTTCAGCCTGTGCAGGATCCTTCCACGCAATGTTGCCCTCAAGATTTTTCAGCAGATGATGACGAGCTGTTTTGAACTCGTCACCGATTAAGCCGAGTCGGAGCAACCATGTACGAAAAGTGTACTTTTCATTATCCGATACAGTTTTAGCGTGTCGTGCTGACTTCTGTATCAACGCCTGATGACTGATTGCAAGGCACAGCTGAATCGCACTTTTGACCTCGCCTGCGTGTAAGGTGGAGTTGAAAAGACGAAATTCAATCGTACCCTTGTAGAACACGCTGTGAAGATTCAAAGCGTGGTAGCGTGTATCGTCATAATGTCGGTAACTGTAATCCTCGCCGTCATACCACATTGATTTTATCTGCTCCATTGACATAGGAGGACGGTTATTGATTTCATCAAGGAAACGAGTGTCCATCTTCTGACAGTAATGTTCCCTTGACACATTCACTTTCAAAGCCTTGTAGAGCAAGTCCTCTTTCGCCGCCATAATGTTTACGATGTTGCGAAGTGTTTTCGGGGTATGCGGAGCCGCATTAATATGACAATGTAAACCACAGCTTGAGTTGACTCTCGCTCCTGCATCACGAAGCTTTCTGACAAGTTCTTGTATCGTTTCTATATCATCATAGTTGCAAATCGGAGTGACAAATTCAACCGAGTACAGAGAGCTTGCATTCTGCCCCGAACGGTTTTCACAACGAACGCTTGCGTCACGCATAATCTTCCACATTTTCCCGTCATTGTCACGAACAGAATACGCATCATAACAACCGCCGACATGAGTTGCGTTCGTATAAAAATAACCGGCAATCACTTTCGCAGCCGTACTGCGAGTGATGCCGGTCATTTCAATTTCTATTCCGAAATTTTGATTTTTCAAGTTACCACCTCGGTATTTTCTTCCTGTAGCTTTGGTTTTTTAGGCTTTGGTGGTTTCACCTGTGAACCTTTCATATTAATAAACTCTCTGACATTTGCAGGAACATATTTTGCGTACAGAGAGTCCACAGATTTTTCAAGTTCTTCCTTGAAATCCAAATCACGCTGTGACATATACAGCCTGATTGCATTCAGCTTTTCATCATCGTACATTATGCTTACACTTGTTTTCTTCATAAAAAATCACCTCGTCATTTCTTCTTTTGATTTACATATTTTATATTCGGTATCTTCAGCCACTTTGTCCATCCTCGACCGTTAAGCTCTGTTTTGACAACTCCGTAGGCTGTGCCCTGTGCTTCGATTACTTCTCCGTTGCCGATATACACTCCGATATGTCCGTCCATCCAGACCGCAAGTCCGGGTGTATTGGGCATATTTGAAATCGGTCCGCTCTCGCTTACATTGCTCCAGATAGAATTTGCTCCGCAGTCTGTAAAACCGTTTGAGCCTGCGACAATTTCTCCGCTGTCAGCGTTGTACCAAGCATAGGATTTTATCAAGCCTATGCAATCGCATACTCTCTTGCCGAGCCACTTTTCAC
>ENA-UEQY01000209-UEQY01000209.1-human-gut-metagenome-genome-assembly--contig:-NODE-209-length-33294-cov-9.694012_pt1 | contig 33294 bp, 29 predicted proteins | sample MGYA00242949_ERZ507949 | MGnify/ENA primary metagenome ERZ507949 (study PRJEB26167, sample SAMN06115403) | human gut metagenome | host: Homo sapiens | place: China:Jiangsu | collected 2016-07-06... | reverse complement strand
AGATACATAGGAGTGCTTGACAAGTTCATCCATGAGGGACATGAAGCTTTATCATCCTTTGCAAAAACAGACAGAGTCAACTTCAACGAGAAAGAATCGGCTTCCATATACTATGGCATTATGGCATCTGCTGTAAAGCATAATATTGGATTGGACTCTAAAGCCAGTATAGAATCGGCAGCAAAAAGGTTCTTGTCTGATATGTCTTGGCATGGTTTTACAGACTTCAAGCAGGAATGTGTCACTAATTGGACAAAACTCTTCGCCACGAATGAAGTTCAATTCACAAACAACGCCATTGACAACTTCCTTACTTTTGTTGACCACATGTCATGCAGTGCAGACACATACGTTTCACTTGGTGGCTCTAATGGTTGTGCCGACCAACTTACAAATTGGGACGGAACACAAAAGGCAGGATTGGGAACTGTTACACGGAGAAAACATAGAGTGCTGCGATGATTGTTAATAATAAGGAAAAAGAAGTCCTCATTTTAACTTCAACCGTTTTAGATGGTCTTTATATTGTGACCACGTCATTAAAATGTAAAATAGATAACAATAAAATCATGAGAAAATTATTTATAAGTCTGATGCTGACTTTGACAGCATTCATAGCAAATGCCCAGCCTTCTGCCATCGCCCCACGCGACTATCAGCAGATGCTGAAGAAGGGGATAGATGTAGATTGGTGGGGAAGAAGTGAGAAAAACAAATATGGTGCCTATTCGGAAACGGCTGTAAAGAGATTTGCACAGCAAGGAATCAAGCATGTAAGATTCCGCCTGCATCATTATCGTTTCACAGACGAGGATTTCAAGAGACTGTTTTCGCAGATAAATACCTGCATGCAGAATGACCTGATTCCGATTATAGCCTTCTCAGCCAAACCTTATAAGGAGAATCCGAATGCAGAGGAGCATAAGAATGTTGTAGAGTGGTGGAAGATGATGGCAGAAAGATGTAAGGAACTCTCACCAAAGGTTTCGTTTGATTTGATTGTAGAGCCTTCGGACAAAGTGAAAAAGGATGTGGCAGAACTCAACTCCCTTTATGAGGATTGTGTGACGGCTATTCGCAAGACCAATCCTAAGCGAATCATCTTTATTGCACCTTCGAAACTGTCTCATCCCGAAGGTCTTCAATACTTGAAGATTCCTTCGCAGGGCAATGGCTATCTGATGGCTGAATGGCATTTCTATGCTGCAGGTCCCAGCAAGACAAACGACAAAAAACGCTGGACTACAGGCACGGCAGAGGAAAAGCACCAGATAAAGAAAAGTATCAAGGTTGCAGTTGACTGGCAAAAGAAAACTGGTATTTACACCTGGGTTGGAGCTTGGATGCCTGGAGATTATAACAAAGGCGATAATTATAGTGTAAAGGAACAGATAGAATTCGCTTCATTCATGACCCAGCAGCTTGATAAGTATGGGATCCCCTTTGCCATTAATGCTGATGATCGATTTTACGATTATCAGGCAGAAAACTGGATTCCCAAATATAAAGATTTGTTGAATAGGATATTCATGTAATATTTGCCATTTTTGCATCGGTGTATTCATAATTGAATGACAGCGTGCAAAAATGGCAAATTTTCGCAATTTAAGTGCAAAGATACAAATAATAATCAGAATGTAATAAGATGGATGTTTTTGTGTGGCAAATCTACAGTTCTACAATCTCTCCGTCCTCGGGAATATGGATGCGGTCTGCCTTACCGCACTTCATTACTTCTTCTCTCAGGGCAACACGGGTAACCTGATTGTGGTTGACACCTTCAAGATGGGTTGCCACGAAGGTTGCCGCTGGCGCATAGTCCATTGCCTTTAATACATCAGGAATGTGCATGATGACATGTCCGCCCAGATGGAATTTGTTTCCGCCGGCGTTCACGATGATGACCTGCGGACTCCAGCGGTCTATATTTCTACGTACGCCGCAGTACCAGATAGTGTCACCAGCCAAGTAGCATACTGGTTCTGTCTCATGACGAAGCACATAGCCGCAGGTGTGACCTGCTGCGGGAAGCATCCACCAGTGGCCGTGATGGCTTTCTGTCTTCGACAGACGGATGTCGTCGAAACGTGAGTCTTCGCCAATGATTTCCACATGGGTAAAGCCATGACTAAGGACTGTATTCCGGTCTTGCTCGTCTTGCACAAAGATGTGAACCGACTTGCTCAGCAGCTTATAGGCAGCATCGTCTATGTGGTCAAGGTGCAGATGGGTAAGCAATACGCAGTCTATGTTGTGGACAATATCTTCCGCCTTCATCGGCAGGTCGTGGAGCGGGTTGCGCAGCTTCTGATGGTGAGAGAACGGGAATGGAGCAAACGATCCTTTACCGCCGAGCATGGGGTCAACGAGGAATCGCTTTCCTGCATACTCGATAATGATGGTGGCATTTCTAATCTGTTGAATCTTCATAATCTTAATGGTTTTGAGGTTTTAAATAATGGTGCAAAGGTAGTCTTTAACGTTAAATTTAACTATACCATTATATCCGCCATTTATGTCATTTTGATAAATCAACGGAAATATGTAACTTTGCCCCAAAATAACAGATTATGGCAAAGCAACGACAGCGATTGATAGAAGTGCCGTTTAGCAAGACGGAGTGTGGTGTGGATTTCTTCATCAACACGGCGCACGGCAGAGAGCGTCCCGGTGTGCTTACGGAGTATGAAGCGTTCAAGACCGACTTTTTCGAAATCTTTTTCATCAGGAAAGCAAATGGCTACGTGCTGATAGACTACAGAAAGATAAAACTGAAAGATGGTATGGTGCTCTTCGTGAAGCCCCACCAGCAGCAGGAGTGGCACATCGATGAGAAGGCTCTCGACTATGATTTCCTAATATTCCGCGAGGATTTTATGAGAACGTTCATTGCCGACAAGTTCTTTGTCTATCGTCTGCAATACTGTCAGCAGACCAAAACGCCGCCATTTTTGATGTGTTCTGAGGCAGAGTGCAAAGAATATCAGTGGTTGCTTCAGAAAATAGGGGCAGAACTTCGGCAGCCTGAAGCCGACAGCTACCACATAATCGTAAGTGTGCTTTGTTATCTGCTGGCAACGATGAATCGCCATTACGCTCGTGAGTATCAACTTCCTTTTGCGGCTCCCAAAAATAATTACGCCTTTCAGTTTATAGAACTGATGGAAACTCACATTCGGAAGTTGCAGCGTGTGCAAGACTACGCCTCGCTGCTCAAGATTAGTCGAATCACCCTAAACCATAGTGTGATGGCGCAGTATGGAATATCTGCTATGAATTTGCTGAAACAGCGACTATTGGCAGAAATAAAAAACGAACTTTTGTTCACCAACAAGTCAATAAGCGAGATTGCCTATGCTTTCAATTTCCCTGAACCATCCCACCTAATGCGCTTCTTCAAGCAGCAGACGGGCATGACATGCGGAAATTTTCAAGAGGACTATAGGAATGGTGTATATGAATGAGGATGGCGCACAAAATGACAACTCTGTGCAGTTCAAGAATATAATCATCGCTCATAAGCTGTAAACCATATTTAGTGGCAGACAGGTTTATCAAAATGATAGAGAATATATTGTTAATGGTATAATGTGTCTTTGTTTTATGCACTACCTTTGCACTCGTAATCAAAACAAATAGCATGATGAAAGAAATTAAAATTGTAGAAAAATGACAGAAACAATCATTCAAACGAAAGAGGTTCGTGGCATCATGACCAAGTCAAACCTCCCAGTAGGAGGCTATTCGGTGAATCCATACGTGGGTTGCACCCATGGCTGTAGGTATTGTTACGCCTCATTCATGAAGCGCTTCACAGGACATAAGGAAGAATGGGGCACTTTCTTGGACGTGAAGCATTGGCCTGCTATCGTGAATCCGAAGAAATATGCCGGACAACGGGTGGTTATTGGATCTGTGACCGATGGATATAATCCTGAAGAAGCAAAGTACCGCAGGACACGTAAACTGCTTGAGGAACTCAAAGACAGCGATGCGGAGATACTCATTTGTACAAAGAGCGACCTCGTGCTGCGCGACCTTGACCTGCTCCGCCAAGTGAAGAAAGTCACCGTATCGTGGTCGGTCAACACGCTTGATGAGCCATTCCGTGCCGACATGGACAAGGCCGTGAGCATAGAGCGACGCCTCGCAGCCATGCGAAAGTGCTACGAGGCGGGCATCCGAACCATCTGCTTTGTGTCGCCCATCTTCCCTGGAATCACCGATTTCAAGGCTATTTTTCATGAAGTGAAAGACATTTGCGACCTCTTTTGGCTTGAGAACCTCAATCTACGGGGTGGTTTTAAGGCCAACATTATGGATTATATCAAATCACACTATCCCCATTTGCTCCCACTTTATGAAGAAATCTATTCGCAAAATGACCGAACATATTGGAAGCAATTGGAGCAAGAGGCCGCAAAAATGGCGCAGGAGGTTCAATGCAAGTATGTGGATAATGAATTGCCTTACGAGCGAAGTCCCAAAGGACATCCCACGATAGTGAATTATCTTTATCACGAAGAAATCAGAGGGTCAGAAAATACGGGTAAAAGAAATGTGCACTTAAAAAAAAATAAAATATAAGATAGTTTTTACTTCGGTAGTTTTGAAGGGTCTTTATATTGTGACTGCGTCAGTAAAATATAAACCTCACTTTCGCAGAGATTTCACAGCAAATGAATTTCTACAATCCTGCCCACTTTACCCGTTTCGTCAAGAACCAGACAGGTGATTCTCCTACTGAGCTAAGGCTAAAACAGAAACAGGAGAATAAATGAAATTGCATGTAGAAGCATAGGTATTACATTTACTCATTTATTGTCACAAGTAGACTCAACTATAATATGCTTTCTTGACATTTAGAGTAATATGGTGTAATCGAAAGTTAAATACGTTAAATATTCACCTTTTCGTATCTAATCAGAATCCATACGGTCACTTTTCTACCGTTTAGAGCGTATAATACTGATAATCAACTAATAATAGATACTCTGGCTATATTTCGCTTTTATAGCTTTTATTTCCTCTTTGGCGATTTTGATTTGAGGATAGGCAATACTAGTATATCCCAATAACATATACGGATGACCGTCATGTATCAGGTGAGTACTTTCATCGCAATATATATTAAACGTTTTATTCATTGTAATATTCAATATTCTTAGTCCATGATAAACATTAAGCAAAGATAGGGAATCTACTTCATAAAGCGTCAATAACCAGCATAGTATTTAAGAAATAGGGTTCTATAAATTTTTCAAGCATGCAGTATAATTTTTAGGTTGCAAGGAGTTATCCTCGAAAAAGTGTAGGATTTTAATAAAAGTATCCTAGAAAAAGTGTATGAGTTCGGCAAAAGTATCCTCGAAAAAGTGCGATTACCTACTTCAATGCAAATTATTTTTTCTTCATCAACCTATCATATAATAAATAGAAATAGCTAAATTTGCCTATTATATGATAGGTTAATGGGAGTTAGTGTATGGCAAAGAACACGATGGGGACCAAGTTGCCCCGAAAACTGGAACAGAAGATGCAGATTGTGGGAGAGCAAATCAAATTAGCTCGTCTGCGTCGGAATTTGAGCATTGCTCAGGTGGCTGAACGGGCCACGTGTTCGCCCCTGACGGTGAGCCGCATTGAAAAGGGGACGCCTACCGTAGCCATTGGCATCTATCTGCGTGTGCTGTATGCCTTGCAACTGGAAGAGGATATTCTTTGGCTGGCCAAGGAGGATAAGCTGGGCAGGGTACTGCAGGATTTAAGTCTGAAGACTCGGGAACGGGCATCGAAAAAGGGGTAAGGCGATGAGGAAGTTATATGTATATGCCGATTTCGATTGCTTGAAAGCATTCGGCTGAAATGTTTGGTGTGAAGAAATCCATTTGTCCGATGCTTTTAGAAAACTTCGAATACCTTCGGAAAAATAGTTACACATAATTAGCAAACAAAAGGTTATGAGTAAGGATATAGTAGATTTTGTTACATACTGCATCGGCAATCTTGCTCGACGCTTGAATTTGAGTGCAGGCGAAGTGTATCGGATGTTAAAGGATTCGGGCATCCTTAGTGAATATATTGTTCCAAGTTATGACGTACTTCATACGTTCAGCAAGGAGTATCTCATGGAAGATCTCACCGAGTATATGCGGGAGAAAGGAGTATTGATCTTTATGAAACAACCTCATGATGAAGCTTACCATGCTATCCTGGAAGCTAAGTATTCGCGCATTATCTCTGAAATTAGTGAGATGCATGATGTTCCTATTGAACAGGCTATGGAAATATTCTATACATCAGAATTGCTTCCTTTATTGGAAGATGGTGTGGCAGACCTGCATTGCAGAAGCGATAAATACCTTGCCGAAGAAATTTGGAGAGAATTCTGTGAAAAGAAATAACGAGGAGTTGATGAACATGCGTTCACTTGAATTGCAATTTTATCTTAGCAACTATGTCATTTCCAGGTGATAAGACATCAAGGACGTACTTGATGGTGCAGATAGTATGCTAAACCATTGGAAAAAGTGTGCTCATGGGTAAGGTGGCGAATGCTGTGAAAGGATGGCATAAACTGGCTTTGCGGTTGGGTATATCAAGAGGGGATTATTTTGCGCATATAATCAAAAAAGCCCAGCCTATTTAAGCATTGTAAAGAGGCTCGGCTGGAACTGACATCACAAAAGTAGGCCTGGTTCTTCAAATAAGAAAGCATTAATCGAGAAACATACTGTTGCAAAGGTTTTGGAAGAAGGAACTAAAAACTACCCATTCCGACCAGAAGCGACCAGAAAAAACTACCCAGAAACTACCCAGAAAACTACCCGGAAACTACCCAGAAACCGACTAGTTAGAGCATAACGGGGGCACAACAGGGGTATAACAAGATGCTTTCTCTTATGGCAGAAAACCCACAAATCAGTATCTCTGCATTAGCAAATGTAATGCGAAGTCTCGGAGAAAGCAATGAGGATAACACTGAAACGCATGAAAAGGCTCTGACTGAGAATGATAAATTCCGTGTTATCGTCAAGATCGTGAACTCATGTCTGATTTTGATCAGGAAATTAAACGGCTGTTAGGGGACTTGGATAAGTTATAAGTGTAGTCTCTTGATTGACCTAATTATATAACGTCAACCTTAAAAACCACCCAAGATTTTTGGGGACTAATAGCTGGAACATCAAACTTATTTTTTATATCAATCTCATAGCCTTCCTTGGTTTGGATTTATTTAGTATATTTGTCTTGTATTGAAGAACATGTGCAATCCTCAAAAGTTCTAATAGACTAAAAGCACACGTATTTTTTTTGTATCAAATTCAAGATTTCTATATGGCAAATACCAACCTAAAGTTACCAAAAGAAAGGCGCAGCCGACAGTGAAATCACCCACTGATAAGCCACTCCCCAACAAACAACCAGAGCGGACAAGGCACGCTTTTCACGTAGCTCATCCGCTTCGTCATAGCCATATCACCAGTCCATTCGGCTGGCGTACCGACATGTTTACCAAGAAGAAAGCCTTTTACAACGGCATCGATCTGCGAGCCAACTACGAACCCGCCTATGCCATGTTCCCTGGAAAATTCATCCACATCGGTCGTGACCACCGTGCCGGATTATACCTCACACTCAGCCACGGCTCCATTACCGTCATCTACTGCCACCTCTCCAAAATCCTTGTACCCGTCAGTACCGCCGTTCGCCCCGGTACTCCCGTTGCCATCACATGTAATACAAGCCGATCAACTGCACCACACTTGCATCTGTCGGTAAAAGTCAAAGGGAAGTTGGTAAATCCAAACATGTTAATTTTGAATTTAGATGCCCAAGAGCCACATTAGTATATGTTCCAGTAACATCTCCACTACAATTTGTAGGATAAATTTTAGTGCATACTTTATCCAATAAAAGCAAGCGTGCTTAATCTTATTTTTATTTTCCCTTTGCTTTGACCGCTTCAGAAAGAAGTCATTTTCAACTGGTGAATCACTTTGCCCCGACATCTCTGTGAGAATGTCTTTAATTGGGCGAGGTTCTGATATTGGTTTTTGAAAATCTCGATCGTAATTTTTGTTGAAGATTTTGTTCATAAATTGCCGGTCCCGTGTGGATTGGTTCGCCACATCGATAATCACTGACAATTTCCCTATGAGGCGATTTACAACGCCTAAACTATTACGCAGTAGTAAGCCGGATAGAAAACAAAATAGCTTACAAACATTTGCATATCAGGAGTATATGAGCTAATAATAATTTGCTTGGTAAAAGATAAAAAAACTTACAACGTAGTAAACCGCGTAGTAAGTTTGGATTTTATCATGTGTATGCAGCAAGAGCGTTGACCACTTCTTCTACCACATCTCTTGTCGTCTTTCGTTCAGATTCTGTTCTGATGTTTGGCATGGGTTTCCCCTCCTTGTTAAGGAATCGACAACTGACAATAGTCCATGAGCTGTAACCTTCCGGCCATGTCTTTACGACGGGATCGTCATCTCCGCACAACCCCTTTATTATCCATGTCAGCAGATGGTTGTCACCTAACCATTTTATCGTAGTGCGACACGGATGACCGCTGAATAAGGATTCTACCTGTTTATAATCTACGGTGTCTTCAATTAGCTTGTGCTTCTTCAGCTTGTTGGTAAACTCTTGGATGGCTATGCCGAAATATTCTTTGTTGTCATATATAAATGAGCAGTCAGGGCGATGTTTTTTGAATTTCTTGGATTCTGTTTCATATTTATCTGTTTGTTTCAAACAGAATGTTCTGTCCTGAGAACAGCCTGTAATAGAAGAGTAGAACAAACTTACATCATATAGTCCATCTGTGCCAATCAGATAGGCATACCTGTCTTGTAATTCTAACAAGCAGCGAGCCAATTCAGCAATGGCATTATGATAAAACACGACAAGTTCCTTGGGTGGTGTTATAGAGCCTGAGCACAGGTGGTCAAAACATGGAGGTTCGCAAACGGGAGTGTATATATAATCAGGATTGTCTGATGTGAGACTTTTCCAATAATCACCGGTTCCATCTACCTGGACTAAATAAGAATTATATTCTTTTGCCAGTGTAATGACAGCTTCGCGTGTTTGTTTAATGATATACTTTGAAAGGTCTTCATGACCTTCGCCCTCCATCAGCTTGTGTGCTCTGTTCAAATGTCGGTTTACTTCTTTCTCAAGTAAACGTCTGTAATACCTTAGTTTGGGTGTAAAGATAATGCGCGGGGTCACATCTAGAGTATAGAGAGCTTCGGCATCGAGTTCTATTTTCGGCAGACTGCTGAGTTCCTTCATATAGTCACTATCGCTGTCAAACAGGTTGTCGAATGGCAGCATATCTTTTATCGGTCTAAGGCTAAAGTCAAAATTATTCATATATGAGTGGGATTTATAAGAACCATAGACAATTCTTCTCTGCATATACCTTGCGATCGTTGAAATGAGGCATAATTTCAGCTATCATCTCCGGGTATTTTATAGTAACCGGTAATCCTTGTTGCTTTACTGATTTCCAATATATACGGCTGAACTGATACACCTGGTCTATGAGCTGCCATATAACAGCAGTATCAATTTCTTCTTTACGGTTTGGACAGGTTATATGTAGTTTGATGGGGAATGGAAATCCGTCCATATATGAGAATGATTCTCCCTCATAGCGAGTGTTGTTGCATAAGAGATAGGTACGGGCATTACCTGATGAACCTAAATTTACAAACGTACCGCTATGTGGCATATATCCTGTTTTCTCCACCTGAGCCCCATTCTCCCAAATGGTGTATTTGCTTTCAGCGTCGAGTACCACGATATCCTCTGATTCGGTTTTGTTGATGGTGACAATATAGACCGGTATGTCAAGATTAAGGCTTGACAATATGTCTTCTATTTTCTGAAACTCTCGCTTCCTGCTTATTTTCTTGTAGTAATGTATTACCAAACGCTCCAGTTTGTTATTGATGGAAGCATACTTGATGATAGCCAATTGAATAGCTCCTACAAGTTCGTCCAGTTCGTTCTTCTGAAAATACTCGTAGTTGCTGAATATACCTGTGTTGTCAAAAGAGAAAGCAGCACCTATATATTGTCTATTGTCGCTTTTGAAAGCACCTATACCTATGATGAGTTCCTTGCGTGCCGTTTCGTCCAGTATCCACGGAGCTCCTTCGAGTTTGGCGCAGATAGCTACTCCCATATTCTGGAGAGTGTATACAAAATTTTGCTTGCCACTTTTATCATCGGCGGATATAGCTCTTTTCATTTTGTCAAGGTCAATACATTGAGTTATAATACCTTTTTTCAAAAAGAGTTCTTTTATTTTGTAATAGCACTCTTTGCTGGAGGCTTCTGATGCGTATTTGTGTATGGGAGATATATAGATACCAACATACTTCACTTTCGGATCCAGTCTCCTGTAGCTGTCGTTCTGTAAAGCAGTAATGATTTCCGGCACGGGGTTGTTAGTATCCGTGAATTTGATATGCAATCTCTGGTCTGGGGCTACGGAAACCGTATCTGTGCCTATGTAATGAGATAGCAATCTGCCTGCGCCTTTATATTGATCTTTTCGGAAATAGTTGATTAGTGTAGCCGATATATCTCTTTCTTCTTTTGGGAAGATAGCTATCAATTGAACATCACTATACGGACATCGTTTAAATGGCCCGAAGTTTACTCCTTTTTGCTGTCTTACATTCTTGGCATGGCAACCTGTATGGTCGTGCCCAAAAACGAGCATACGCTTATTGTTGCCCGTTTTAGCTACCTGCATTTTATCTAATGGTGTAAATTCAAAAGCAAGATTTTTGAAAATCCTTTCTATTTCCTTTGTGTCTAGATATTCATTTCTGAACCATTCTATCAGTTCGTAATACTTTATGTATTTGCTGTCAAAGCTTCGTTTGTCTTCCTTGTCATCCAACCCAAGTATTCTTCTCATACTGCCACAGATTATTGGTCTGGTCGTATTGGACGGACAATATTTGTTGTTCTTGTGCAAGTGTTCGTAAGAGTCAATACGACGTACAACGTATTTATTCCCCTCTTTATTGACCTTTATCTCTTTGGTCATTACCAGATTGATATGCCTGGGTGTAATAGAAGCAGCATCGCTGCCTCCGAAAGGATAATCGTCAATGTTGGCAAAAAGAATGCTTAGAGGTGCATTTAACAGCTTAGCCGGACGATCAAGTGCAATCAGCAGATAAGGACGATGATTGTACGAATCGAACCTGACCTTCAATGTGAAGCGGTCCAACTGTAGAATATCATATTGGTTTCCATGATAAGTTATTTGACTTTTCACTTTCTGGTTCAGCACCCACACCTGAATGTCCTTGGTAATCCCGGAGTTTGTTACTACCACATCATTGTTATATCTGAAATATCTCTCTAACCGGCGGTTGTAATATCGCTTTACGAGGTTCTCGTTTTCCGGATTGCTAAAATCAATCTCAACTGCTTCGAATCCTTCTAAAGGTAAATCATAGGATGTGTACAACTCCTTGAAACCACCTACACCTGCAAAGAGATCAAGAAAACTAGTCGATTTCTTTACTTCTGCCGGAACAAGGGATGTTGAAGCCAAACGTGTGCTTCTACGTTCTGCATCGTCTGTCTTTGAGAAATAGAACTTAACCGGTTCTGACGGATACTCAAATGTGAGTGTATTCAAAAACAATTTTTCTTTTGCCATAAAATTGTTTGTTTTTATATATTGAGCCTAATAAAAACAGCTTTTTTGCAAAGTTAATAAGAAATTATATGAAAAAGCATTAGTAAACAACTAAAAAGTGAATTATACGCTAATTTCTTCATTGATATACGATATAATTTGTCGTTTTAGATTGAAATAAATATCTATTTATGCAGTAAATTCAATAGAATTTAGCTAACTTTGCGCAACGTAAATCGTAGTCATCATGGCAAAAGAAAGAGAAGCTAACAATATCAATCGCATCAAAGCCGTCCTCGCGGACAAGATGAGGACAAACAAATGGCTTGCTGAGCAGTTGGGTGTAGCACCAACCACTGTCAGTAAGTGGTGTACTAACGGCAGCCAACCACCACTGGAAACCTTAGTCAAGATTGCGAAACTCCTTGAATGCGAGATTTCGGATCTGGTGAGGATGGAGTGAGGAAGGTGGAGCGATTGCAATAGTTCAGATAAGTAAATGTTATAATGAAGATATCTAAGCGTATCAATGATATTATTGAAGAATTAAAAGACCAATACTTAGAGGAAGATAGGTGTAATCGTCCTTGGATTATTGGCTTCAGCGGGGGTAAGGACTCAACAGTTCTACTCACGCTGACTTGGCTTGCGTTGCAGCAATTGAAAGAAAAAGGTCATCGTTTGACAAGACAAGTGTTTGTTGTTTGTAATGACACGATGGTGGAAAACCCTGTAATTGAGGAGTATGTTACGGTCGTGTTAGATGCAATACGTAAAGCTGCAAAAGAGCAAGAGATGCCGATAACTGTAGCAACAACAACTCCGGAATTAGAAGATACATTCTGGTGCTGTGTTATAGGCAAGGGTTACCCGGCTCCTAATAATTCATTCCGTTTTTGTACGGAGAAAATGAAGATTAAACCTACATCTAAGTTTATAACTGATCAAGTGGTTGCTGATGGAGAGGCTATTGTCCTTGTTGGTACTCGTTTGTCAGAGAGTCAGCAACGTGAACGTTCGATTCGCAGACACGAGATTAAAGGACATCGATTGTCAAAACATCCACTAAACCCAAATACATACACATATGCACCTATAAAGGAGTTAATGTTGGAAGAGGTATGGTGGATAATAAATGCTATTCCTTCGCCGTGGGGATTTGATAATCAAATTCTTTTTAAAATATATCTTGATGCGTCAGCAGATGACTATGAATGTCCTACCGTGGTAACGGATGATAGCCATCGCTCATGCGGTCAAAGTCGTTTTGGTTGTTGGATATGTACAGTCGTTAAAGAAGACAAGTCTATGTCTGCGCTGATAAAAAGTGGTGTGAAATGGATGAAACCTTTATTGGATTTTCGCGACCGTCTAATAGCAAATCGAAATGTGTCCGATTACCGATGTGAAACAAGACGTAACGGTCAATGGGCTGTAGATGAAAGTGGTCACAAGATGGGTAACTATACAATGGAGTATCGTATTCAGTTGTTAAGAGAGTTACTCACGGTTCAGAAAGAGACGCAAGATTACCGTTCAAGTATTGATTTGATTACAAATCAAGAACTGATTGCAATACAGGTGATTTGGTATCGTGATGGAAACTTCACGACCACAGTCAATGATATATATAATGAAGTCTATGGCTATAACATACCGAATACAACTATAGGACTTCAAGAGCGTCTGCTTTTAGAAAAAGCATGTATAAACAACCATAATCATTATCAGTTAATACAAGAATTGCTAGCTTTGCAAAAAAACAAGGTGCTACTTATGCGCAAATATGGTCTTGCAACAGATTTGGAAGCTCGTCTTGAAACTTACGTAAAGGAGGGAAATATATGATAATCAGAAGTATTACATTGAATAATTACCGCCTTTACAAAGGAGTAAATACGCTGTCTTTTATAAATCCAGATGAAAAGAACATAATGCTTATATCTGGAGAAAACGGCTTTGGCAAAACAACTTTCTTACATTCTCTTATATGGTGCTTGTATGGAAAGTTAATGACAGAGGTCGAAGTTGAAGTTCGCAAGGATATAAACAGCAACGGATATAACTCGTTTTTGCGAAGCAATATTAATAACGACGTGTTATCCGAAGCTGAGACTGTGCTAAGTGATGAGGTGCGGTTTACCATAAAGAAGAAGGGATATACGCCGGAAACAGAGCAACTAAAAGCTCTTACAACATATTCTGTCACAATTGAATTTGCAGAAGTCGTAATACCGTCATTGCCGTGTACCTCTATAAAAATTTCACGATCATATGATATAATTCAAGACAAAGAGTCTGTTGATATTTTGATAGATGGTGCAAAGAATGAGTTGGCTAATGAAATAGGACCAGACGTATTTATTAACGACTTTATCCTAAATAAGGATATAGCGCGATTCTTCTTCTTTGATTCAGAGCAGATTGTAGCATTGGCAGAAACTGGCAGTGCTAGCGATCGTCGTAAACTATGCTCTGCTTATAACGAAGTTTTAGGCGTAAGAAAATATGAAGATTTAAAGAAGAATCTAGAAAATGTACGTCTTCGTTTTCGTCGCAAATCTTCAGATATAGAAGGAAGAGAAAAACTTCAAAAACTATTAGAACGTCAAGAGTCTCTTTCTGAAAAGATAAATGTGAACAAAGATAAGACCGCTAGCATCGAGGCTGAGCTGAAAGCTCTGAGAGAAAAAGATTCAGATTATCAGTTGCAACTTATGCGTGAAGGTCAAAGCTCCACAACGTCCGAGATAGCTAGACTAGAAGCTCTAATTAGTACGCTAAAGATAAAGGATGAAGAGTATAAGAAATCTCTCAAGTTGTTTATGGACTATGCACCCATTGCAATAATAGGAAGACTTTTAAATGAAACAAAGGTACAGCTTGAGAATGACTATAAGAAACGTGAGCTAGCTAACAATCAGCACAGCCGTAATCTTATAGTATCAGAAATCACATCCGAAATGCTGCTTATGTTGACCAAGTTGCCAATAGAAAAGGACTTATCGTTGCAACTCCAAGAGGGTATTCAGGATATTGTGGCAAAGTACAAGGAAGATATTTCAGCAGATGAAACTCTACTCGTTCTATCCGAAAGCGATTATGAAGAGTTTATGGCTATATATGGCAACATTACAAGTACATATAAGTCAGAGTTTGCTCGGTTGACTGATGACTATCGTAAGAATAAACAAGTCTTAGAACGTAATTCTCGCCGTCTGTCAAACATTAACAGTAAAGAGAGCGATGAGCTAATCAAACGCTTGCGTGCTGAGAAGAATCAGTTGGAAGAACAAATTGAAAAGAAGGATTTGGATTTACGTCAAATGCACGAAGAATTTGGTATTCTGAATCAAGAAATGGCCACGGTTAGCAAACATGTAAGCGAGCTTAGCAAAAAAGTTAGCTTAGATGACAATGACGCCAAGAAAGATCAAGTAGCTGCTACGCTTATAGATGAATTATCAACATTTTTGGTCTCATTAAAACAGGAGAAGAAGTATTCCTTAGAGCGTAGGATTAAGTATGTATTGAATAGCCTTATGCACAAGGAAGATTTTATTGGCAGAGTGGAAGTCGTTATAAATGGCGAAGATATGGATATTGAATTGTACACAACTGACGATATTCATATCAATAAAGATTCGTTGTCGAAAGGCGAGCAACAATTATATGCGACCTCAATCTTGAAGGCTTTGGTCGATGAAAGTGGTATACAGTTCCCCGTGTTCATTGATTCTCCGTTGCAAAAATTTGATAAAAGCCATGCTGCGAAGATTATAACAGAGTTCTATCCTCAAATATCTAAGCAAGTGGTGTTATTTCCACTACTGTATAAAGAACTTACACCGGAAGAATACGAGATAATGAAACCTCTAATCAATGCAACCTACTTGATAGAAAATGATACTACTCATTCATATTTCAAGCAAGTGCCTGTAGATGACTTTATAAAAGCATGAATTTATGTTTACACAGATAAAAACTAGCATCAAGAATAAGGAAGCTGTAACAGTATTAACCAGAAAGTTCGGCTTAGGCGCAGAGAATGTGATAGCACGAATTGCAATTGCCTGCTCTTTGCAAAGTGGTGTCAAGTTCTCGCCATTGGATATTAAAGACTCTGGCGGGAAAGAATATTCAAAAAATGTGCTTTTCGGTAATTTATATCCAGTGTATGCATCCATCATGTGTAAGCACTATAATATTCATATGTCGGATAAAGACTTGCCTAGATACTTTAAGCTTCACTTGGATGCTGGACTTGAAAAAATAATGCAAGATTAAAAGGATAATCCAAACCTAGTGGGATTTGATTATTTATTTGACAAAATTGAATTGGGATTAAACGAAATATGCTAAAAGCAAAGAACATAAGCTTCTATAAAATAATGACTGCGGGTTATATATCCGCAGAAGTTTATTCTGCGCTTAAACCTAAGACTCATTTTAGTGAGTTAAATATCAATGATTGCTTATATTATTCTTATGATATTATATCAGAAATCAAGGGTCTATATGAGGATGAAATGATATATAATGCTCTTTGCGGAATTGAGCAGATGGAGAATTGTTTATTTAATAATGACAATCGTCCATATATACTACTGGAATCGACTCTTTCTTCTGCAGAAATTAAGGTGAAAGAGTTTATCTCCAGAGTAGGGTCAAAGTATTTCTTGTTAGACTATGTGTTTAGTTCTAAGAAGTATTTGTTGACTAGGGCATATATTACAGACGACAACATATATGCTATAACTCAATTTGTAGAAGAGTATGAGAATGCCTTTATCAAACTTTATTCTGGTGGTGAAGAGTTGTCTAATACCATAAACAACGAATCTATGTCATATAATGACGAGTACGACACAAATGTTAATGTGCAGGCTGCTATTGCAGGAGAAAATTCTGTGTCATATATGGAAACCGAGCCAAACATAAGAAGAACTATAGTTCCCATTGATGACAATGCAGTGTCTTTAAATAACACTATTTACAAAAAGTTTGTAGTAGTGCTTAGCAAATTGACCGATGAAGAATTTGAGCCATTTAAGATTTTCTTAGATTGCCAATTATCTAAGGTTCCAGTTCGCACAAAGAATGGCATTGGCTCGATAGATTGTCAAGAATTTTATGTGAATTATTTATTTGCTGATGATGAGAAATTATTGCGTATAAGAAATTTTGGCAGAAAGTCCGTACACGATTTTAATCAGATAAGATCTGTGTTGATTAACCACGTAGTCAACACACTTGGAAACTTTGAAAATACTTCTGAGACAATTCAGAAAGTAGTTGATGCTGTATCAGAGGAAGTACAAAAAATAGAGTCCGAAAAGAAAAGTACTCTTAAGGACATAATTGGTGACACCCAGTATACAATGCTGGGACATGCTCTCCATGAACTGACTTCGGAATTGTCTGTAAGAGCCAGCAATGGCATCAATAATTACCATGGCGACTTTATTGAGGATTTCGTTCATAAGGATAAAGATATTAAGAGTCTCAAAAATATCGGACGAAAAACAGAAGAAGAAATCGTTTCTGTTATCATCAAACTGAAAGAATTAGCATCCGAAGCTATGTCTGCTGGTGAAATATCACCGGAAGAGCTGCAGTTAATGCAATATCAAATGTCTTATGCTAATTGTTGGGATGATTTTGCTTATCAGTACCTTAATGACAAGGGACATCTGCCGATGTTTCATATAGTAGAAAACTGGTTAAAAGGTCAGAAAGGTAGAGAATGGAGAATGCTTAATTCATGTTGCTCTATTTTTGGAAACAACGAGAAAAAATCTTTAGATGAATTGGCCGAGGAGAATAACCTCAGTAGAGAAAGATGCCGTCAATTGTGTGTCAAGGCCATAAAGCTTTTGCATACGATTGATAGTACAGAGTTAGAATCCTCTACAATAAATTATTCAAAGATAATCTCTAACAAGAATGAATGGGGGTACATCTCGGATGCTATCTCTGATAAGAATCTGCTGGAATTAAGTACGATTAAGTCTCATGTCGACGAAGAAAACTGTAATCTGTCTCTAGAATTTTGCTTCCTCATTTTGAGCATTGTTTTTGAGGCAGAGTATGCAGTAGTCGGTCGCGAACTAATAAGCCTTCCAACAAGAGCCAAACAAAAATGGTCGAATACATATCTAGTAAAACGAGAATATGCTGAAGCATTTTGCTTCAATGATTTACCTGAATTGATAGATGAAACAGAGGAAAATCTGACAGAAGATATAGAGGTCGGTGCCGAACAATTGGCAATCGACACTTTCTTTATGGCTTGGAATGATTTCGACTCTGACAAGGTGTCTGCCGTGTCAGATATATTGTCGCACATACTGATTCAAGAATTCGGAAAAATACCCAATGATTGTTTCCAATTTACATTGGAAGGAAAGAAAGTGGTTAATGCGACAGACATTATCTATGGTATTTTACATGAGAATGGAAATCCTATGAATATTGATGACATGTTCACCAAATTAGAAGAAGTTTGTCCCAATAGATATAAGTCTTCGTATAGCATCAAAACGCTCATTATGAATGACCCTCGCATCTGTATGGTCGGAACCGCCAACCTCGTAGCTCTGTTAGAATGGAATCATGTAAAGGTCGGCAGTATCAGAGATATTATTGCGCAGTATCTTTCCAAGTTTGATGAGCCACAACAAGTTGCTGATATCGTTGCGTATGTTCAGCAGTTCAGAGATAGTTCTGAAAATAGCATTCGTTCTACAATGGGCAGTGGAGACCAGTTTGTGCAATTCAATGGAGGGCTATACGGATTAAAAGACAAAACTTATGCAGCATGGTATGGCATCCCGGAGAAAAGAAGAAGTTTTGCTCTAAGAGTTAATGATATGGAGTCTTTCCTGAGAGATAATATGCATTTCCCTTTTAATAACTCTAGCGATTCACATGAAGATAGCCTGTACAATTGGTGGAGACGTGTCCTTACAAGTGATGATCTAAGTGAAGAGCAGCAAGAAGAGATAAAACGCATACAAGAGCAATACAAGGAATATCCCACTACAAGGCGAGATAATGAGTGGAATGAATTATACAGAAAGTTTAAATTATTCCTACAGAATTATGGTAGAAAGCCCAATGGTGTCAATTCGCATGAAAAGATACTGCGCCGTTGGTTTGAGAAGTCAATGTTTGACTTTTCTGAAGGCAACCTTTCATCAAGTCAGGAAAAAATGTACATCGAACTATGTAAATTATTGTAGATATGTTAGCAGATAAAACTTTTCAGCATATATATTCTAAGTCTGATGCACACAGACCGATAGAGTTCTGTTTACAAGCTCTTTGCAACAGTGTCAGATTAGATTTGGGCTTGGGCTACTTTAGTTCAGCTAGCTTCAATGTGCTTTCACTAGGGATGGCTCAATTCATCGCTAATAATGGCAGGATGAATATGTATATCAACAAGTATATCAGCATGGATGACTATGCCCTTCTGAAAGGAGAATATGATGAAAAGTTTGACGAAGAGTTGGTACGCTCTTTCACTCACTTAAAAAATACATTTGACCAACGAGATGAACATTTCTTCAAATGTCTTGCTTATCTAATCACTACCAATAGGGTTAATGTGAAGATTGTTGTTTTGACAGACGGTGGACTACCTCATGAGAAATACGGAATCTTTACCGATGAGAATGGCAATAAGATACATTTTACTGGCTCTATGAATTTGACAGCATCTGCTATTTTAGGAAATCTGGAGACAGTGGAATGTACCTGTTCGTGGAAAGGTGACGATAGCAGAGAAAAAGTACATTATCTGGAACAACATTTCCACAAAGTATGGAATGGTGAAAGTGAAGGTGTAAAAATATATGATGCAAAACTTTTTTGTACAGAGATAATGAAGAGTTATCCGAACCAAGATCCTGAAAACCTTCTGTTTAAGGAGCAGGAGTTCTTGGCAACATATAATACTCAGACAAAATCGTCCTCGCATGATGTTCCGCACTTCCCGGCGAAGTACAAAGATGGAGCACGACCTTATCAGGAGGAAGCATATCTGGCTTGGGCTCACAATGGTAAACAAGGTATTTTTGCAATGGCGACAGGTACAGGTAAAACTGTTACCTCGCTAAACTGTGCTCTACATGAATACAACGAAGACAAATATTACAACTTGTTAATACTCGTGCCTTCTTTGGATTTGGTGTCTCAATGGCAGGAGGAACTCAAAAGGTTTAACTTCAGAAAAACAATAAACGTATCATCGTTGAATTCTTCTTGGAGAAAAGAACTCATGGACATAGCTCTGAAAATTAAGAGAAAAAAGAGTGTTAATTACGCAATTGTATCAACGTATGATTCATTTGTAAACAAAGATTTTCAGTATCTTCTACCAGTCTTGTCTGAGAATATGATACTCATAGCTGACGAAGCACACAATATCGGAGGAAAATCTGTAAAAGAATGCTTCCGCAATCTTACTGTAAAACGTAGAATAGCATTGTCTGCTACACCGGAAAGAATATATGACGAAGAAGGAAGTAAAGATATAGCTTCATTCTTTAATGATAGTTACCCATATGTGTATTCTTTTCCTATGAGTAAGGCTATCAATGAGGGAAGGTTGTGCAAATACTACTATTATCCAAAACTTGCATACTTGAATGACGATGAGATGGAACTGTACTCTTATCTTACAAAGAAACTTGCCTTGTTGTGGGATAATGAAAAAAAACGTTTCAAAGATAAACAGGAAGCAGAAAAGCTTTTGATGAACAGGAAACGCATCATACACAAATGTGACGATAAACTTCGTGTTTTTCGTGAGATTATATCTGAAATCGGAATTCAAGATTTGAAATATACATTCGTGTATGCACCTCAGGGTAAATATGAAAAAATGGGGATAGATGACGAAGTACCATTGACAGAAGAAGATGATATTACATTTATTCAGAAACTTCTTGACGAGACAAAATCATTATATCCACAAAAGCGTTGCAACACTTTTACCGGAAAAGATTCAAAGGATAAGCGTTCTGTATTGCTAAAATCATTTGCAGATGGTTCTTTAGACATATTGTTCGCCATGAAATGTTTGGATGAAGGTGTAGATGTACCGAGAGCAGAAAGAGGTATATTTACATCTAGCACAGGAAACCCACGAGAATTTATCCAACGTCGTGGTCGTTTGTTGCGTAACCACCCAGACAAGATGTTTAGCTATATTTATGATATAGTGGTAATTCCTGCGACGATAAACAGAGAAGACAGTTTTGGCAGAATGGAACGCAATTTAGTCAAGTCCGAACTGAAACGTGTAGCATATTTTGCAGAACTGTCAATGAACAGCCATGCTAACAATGGAGCGTTTGAGGTGCTTAATGATATAGCACATCATTTTGGCATAGTTTGGTCTGACCTATTAGAAGATATTTCACAATAAAAAACTATTAAATATGGATGGTAAAGAAATTTTCAAAGAAATTCTCGATTCTCCGCAAATGAAGGAACTTCTTGGAGTTTCTCCAGATGCAGAGATTCAGGAGGATTATGAGTCCTCTTCTCAGCACCCAGAGATTACTGTAGTGCAGAGTATTATAGAAGGGCAAATTCGACACACGTCGGACGATGCACTATTCAAAAACATAAAAAAAATATTTGACTTGTAAATATGGCAACAATCATCAATTCCGTTGCGTTCGAGAACTTCTATAACTACTATGGAAGTTACGAACATAATGAGTACAAGTTTAAGCCAGGTATAAACATTGTCAATGCCGATAACAATATGGGTAAGTCAAAGTTTTACAACGGCTTTATGTGGTTGCTTCGCGACCAAGTATATGATTCAGACATCAAAGCCTTTGCTGATGCTAACGAGTCATTGTTCAAGATGGCATCAGGCAAGGCAAAAGTTGAAGATAATGAGTTTAAGGTCGGTTTCAAAGTTGTCTTTACCAATGGAGGAATAAAGTATACCATGGAGAAGTATGCCTTGTTCTTTAATCGGAATGGTGAATTGATACACGAAGAGTCTCGACTAGATGTAATGGAAACCGTGAACAACGGAGATACACCCATCCTTGACAAGGATGAGCAAATGGATATCATCAATAGGGTATTCATACCTCTTGCGTTGCGTAACTATGCCTTGTTGCAGGGTGAGTCTATGGATAGACTTGTTGATTTATCCTCAAAAAAGGCATTGGCAGATACCATTGACACGCTGGCTGAAATTTCGGTATTAAAGGGTATTTGTGACATCTCAAAAAAAATGGCTCAGAAAGCCTATGCCCTTTTCCAAGTGCAAGATTCTGAAAACTCTAAGTTTGATACTGAACGTAAAAGAGATAAGGAGAAGCGTAATAGTCTGGTTGCAAATATTGAGCGTACCTTGATAGAAATTGAAAATGCTAAGGATGAACTTAATGCAGCAAAAAGGAAGAAAGAGCAGCTTGATGCATATATAAGTAATTCAAGCAAAAGAATAGAAATTCGCTCGCAATTAGATAATATTCGCATTAAAATTGATAATCAAAAGGCTGCGATAGAGAAGATAGAAACCTCTATCACCAAGAAAATCTTTGATGAAGAGAACCCTTGGTTGCTCATGGGGTTGGAAGAAGAACTAGACACCTTTGACGCAAGACGCGAAAAACACATTGGAGACTTGGCGCAAATGAATAATGACGGGGCATTGGTTATAATGTTGCCAGAAGGCTCTCCAGATAGCTCGTCATTGGAACGCATGCTAAAAAATGAAGTATGTGAAGTCTGTGGACAGCCTGCTGTAAAGCACTCTCCTGCATGGGAACATATAAAACTGATCCTTGATCGCCCTAAGAAAGTCAGTACAAACAGAAATGATTTTGGTCATTTCTATGGCACATTGCAGAAATCTGCTAGTTCATATTCACGCAGCATTCCGCAAGTGGAATCAAGAATCGAACGCCTAAAAGATTTGCTCGACGCTGAAAAAGAGAATCTTGAAGCTTTGGAAGCTAAGAAAGAAGAAGTTTTTATCGAACTGAACAATGCGGGTGGTAATGCGGATAATTCTGCATTCAATGATAAAGCAATCATACATGACTACGATGTTGTAAACTCTACAATATCCTCCAAGGAACAGGAAATAATCAATAAACAGCGTATGGTTGCCACATGGAAGAACTCATTAGATGCAGTCAACCAAAAACTTGCTTCTTACAAGAAGGATATGTCAGTTCAAAAGTATGAAGATTTTGCGGACTTGATGAAGAAAATCAATGACATCATAGTTCAGACAAAAGATGACATATATGACCGTACTATTAAGGCTTTGGCTGAACAGGCAAACGAGAAGTACACTGCCTTAACATCTGGAAACCAGTCTTCTGGTGGTCAATTACGTTTCGAGCGCAACCATGATGTGGTAAATGTATCTATTCGCGATGTTCAGAATGGAGAAATCACGGGCCTTGGTACTGGTTTTCAACGAATGAAACAACTTGCTATTGTGATGGCTATCATTTCATCAAAGATTGGAGATGAAAAGAAATTCGACTATCCATTTATCTCTGATGCGCCATTCTCTGAATTCGGTGAGAACTTCGTCAACAATTTCTTCAGAGTTGCACCAGGTGTATTTGGCCAAAGTATCATCATGATAAAGGAGCTGTACGACCCTAATGCCAAAGATTTATTGACTCCTTTCGGAAGAAGAATACTTGAAGACATGAAGGGCGGTAAGATTCCTGGCACATTCTACGTCAATGTAATTGAAGAGCGCGCTGACACTACAGGCCTCGTAACGTCGCACAAATGTTATTTCGAATAAAATATGAACCATCAAGAATTAAGAGAGGCTATCTTTGGAAGAAAGCCTAGATATAGCGAAAAATTCAAGCCTCTAATGGAGCGTATCTCTACAAAAGGAGATTTGACTGGCAGAGGTGATTTTTCCACCTTTGGAGCCTTTTACCAGACCTTTATGTACGCTTATATTATAGGCCTGAGATTAGGTAAAAAAACACCTCTGACAAACGATGACAAGAAAGTGGAGTTCGCAGACATATCACATTGGAAGCCGACTCCTATCAGAGATTTCATCTTGATGACATTGCTAAATCGTACGGAGAAATTTGATAATTTCTCTTGGAACTGGTTATCGTTGGAGAATAGCTCTGAGGAAAATGTTTCCAACTTTGTGACTATGCTTATCCGAGAAATGGAAGCATATGCAAATACCGGACTGATTTATCTTCAAGATAAATGGGATAATGAAAAGATGCTATTCAACTCACCTTTCGTCTTTGTAGATATTCTTCAAGATTTGCCCAAGAATAATAAAGAAACACTAGTTCCGACTGATCAACCATCAGATGCTGAATAATATAGCTACATACGAAAAAGCCTTCTCCAATCTACATGTAAAAATTGTAGGGGGAAGAAAGTTCCCGAACAAGGCCATCCTGCTGATTAGCGTGATGGATCTTGTTCGGTGTGGCTATATTGTTTGCAATAAAATAGAACTGAATGACACTATTCGCGTAGCATTTGAGTATTACTGGAAAGTATTTGTAAACGATACTCCGCCAACGGTTTGGACTCCGTTTTGGCACATGAAAAAGGAATTCTTTTGGCATTTTAAACCGATACATACAATAGCTGACATTGATGCACTAGCAAAACCTGGTGAGACAGCTTCAATAGGGAAAATGAAAAGAGAAATTGAATATGCTTATCTGGATCCTGAGCTATTCGCTTTAATTCAAAAAACATCATGTCGAGAGATACTATTTTCTGCATTGAGATCTAACTATTTGGAGTAAATTCTTAGGGTGTCCAGTTCTACGTTATCGTTTTTAGTGTTGATTTAACAACTTAAGATGTTGATTATAAACTAGAACAGTGTTGTATTTAGGTGTAATTTTAATATACGAAAAAGTGTAGCTAATTCATTAGGTCAGCATATCTTAAAGTGATATGATTATCAGTGCTTTGAAACTTGTATCATATCTATTTTGATTTAAAAACTGGAACATCAAACTGGACACCCTATTTAGTTAATTATTCCTACTCGAAAACCTATTTCACTACTTCATCCCGCGTCCTCTTTCCACATCCTCCTCATTCTTTTTCTGTCCAACTTCCCATTCTCGGTTGGCACTTTGGCTACCCATATCAGTATTCTTCAAAGCTGTAGAAAGCCTTTGCGGTTTGGGTGCTTTGGGAACAGGAGCAATTCTAACAGAAGCCTTAGCTTTCGTTTGTAACTTAGATGGCTGCTGCTTCCGTGGCTGCCGTTTCACTCGTTCCAGATCAAAGCCTTTGGCATTGAGGTTGATGAGCATGTGACGCTGGAAGTCGATGGCATAGTAGGTGTCTCCATCGTGTAACACCTTGAAGCCTTCCTCACGAAGGGCCGCTCGGACAGAGTGAACGCTTTCATCATTGAACATCTCACGGAATCGCTTCACGGCAGCGGCATGCGACTCCGGACATTCTGACGAGAGGAAAATTAAGTCTTTCCGATCGACCTTGTAAATCTTGCAAAGGAAGTCCCGTTCAGCTTCGGTGGTGGGATGGAGCTGCTCAATGTGGTGGATGCGGTTGTTGCGGTCGATGGCTGCGGCCATGAATGGGGGCAACTTTCGGCTCTTTCCATCGTAGTAGATGACGCCTTTCTTGATGTACGCCCGGTGCTTCCTAAGTTTCCGGAAGATTTCATCCTGAGTCATCTTCGGGTCTATCGTCAAGAGATCATCGATGAAGCGTTCGATGCGTTCAAAGCGTTGGTCGGGTGTGGCGAAATCCAGCAGCTCTTCGGTTGAAAGAATCCGGGCACCGTGAATAACTCGTTTGTGGGCATGGTCCACCAGTATGTAGCCGTAGGGAGCATCTTTCCGACCGAAGAACACGAAGTCGATGCCCAGCTTGGCTTTGAGTGTTTGCTTCAACTCTTCCTGATTGGCGCTCACATCCCGATAAGTCTTCAAGATTTCGCGCAGCTGCCGATTGCGTGTTCTGTCCGATTGGGGTTGCTGGTAGAATAATTCCAAAACTGGTAGCGGAATCTCCTCTTGAATCCTTCCTCCTTTCTTAATAAAGACCATTTCCTCCTTCTTATAGACTTCATAGCCCATTGAAACCAGTATGGCTTTGAACTGGGCAAAGGAGGAGAAGCGGTATTGCTTGGCTGCTTTTATATCCTTTTGAGTCTGCTTCTCCCGATTGATACCCATGAGTTTGTCCACCACCACTTGCGAACGTCGGCGCTCGTAGTGATGATTAATCTTGTGCCCATCCGGTGCCACACGGGAGGTGACGACATGCAGGTGCAGATTGTCAGTATCGTGGTGTGCATAGATGAGCCAGGGTTGTCCGGGTTCGGCATACCCCATTTCCTGCAGATATTGGTGTGTAAAGTTCAACAGTTGGGCTTCAGTCATTTCCTGTCCCTTGCAGGAGATGGCTACATGGAACTGTGCCTTTCTGACCCGGTCGTTACGGGAACTGTACCGTTGCAGGAATCTCACCTTCTCGTCGGACGTGGCCGGTTGTATCACTCCGACCGTTCCGAAGTTACGCATATCCAGCAGGTGCGCTGCCCCTTTCGACACTTTGCGCTCGTTGTAACCGACGGCATGGAAGTTCTCGCTTCCGGGTAATATGGTTGCTATCATCTTGATTCTAAGTTTGAAATATTAGGGTTTCGTGGCCATCCGTGCCAATACATCAAGGCGTTTTTGTATCTGGTTGATGGCCTCTTTGGTTTCTAGAATCGCGGGTACCAAGACCTCCAGTACGTAGCTGGGCGATAGCAAATGGACCGCAGCCAGCTCATTGGCTCGTTTCATCGCTTGATTCAGATTGCCGCCAGCCCAGGACAGCTCGTTGTGTACCTTTTGATAGAATTCACCGATTTGAGGAATCAGTTCATGCTGCAATTTGAGGTCGGGATGGGAATATTCCTTCAGCGCCGACCGCACATAGTGGCTCATACTGGTATAGGAAGCCGCTTGCTTCAGGTGGTATGCCATCTCTTCTTCGGTCATGCGCACCTTGATACTATGGGTTTTCAGTTTCTTCATACAATGATTCGTTTTACATGGGTATTTCAGGAGGATGCTACCTTATACAAGGTTACCAAGGTGGCAAGGTTTCCCGCACCTCTTTTCGCCCGGCGAAACAGCGATGCCATCGCTCCGCAGCGCAGCAGTCGGCAAATTACTTTTGTGCACCAAAAGTACAACTTGCTTCACAAATCCTGCAAAGCCCGGAATATGCTGTGGACGGGGTTCGCTGGCTACGTCACCCATCAACTTCTTGCGTGCTCCTTGCTTCGTGGGATGCTTGTTTCGAAGTATTTCGCTCAGGTGAACTATCGTTCTTCGGTCAGTTGTTACACCCTTTCCAAGGTTGGTTGGTCTTTCGTTTGTAGTGTACAAGATACTTACAGTGAAAAGAAAAAAGAATTTGGGAATCCATGAACCGTCTTCCCACGAACCGAAGTAAGGGGATAGTTCGAATTCTTGGTTCTATCCATCCTTGTTCGCTGCCATCTCCGTACGTTGCACCCAGGGTTACCCAACAGGAGGGAAAAGAAGTTTGACCTTCCTGCCCCTTTGTCCCTCTTAAATTCCAGACTTACTAGGAGGGAAACAATTATACTTTGTGCCTGCTTGTTTTTTCTTTTCACTGCTTCCCCCCCCTTAGGGTTGTGATTCTTAGAAAAGGAAAGGGACAAAAGGGACAAGGGTCAGTCGCCTGCTTCTTGGGAGATATCGGAGGTTGAACACCGCAACCAAGGATACTTGGTTCTTCCGTCAGCGCCAGCATAGAACGGAGGGAGACCGGACACCTTTTCTTGCTCCGACCGCTGCCAGTTCGGAAACTTGGCCATCAATGAATTGATATATTTCGAACCATAGCGTTTGTGGGTTCGGATAAGTTCATTGGGTAGTTCTTCCTTAATCATCCGTGCAGATACGATGGTCAGCTGATGCGTTCCCGGTTGCCTATACGCTTCCTTCAGTCCATCCAACTGTTGGGTCTTCCATTGTTGCCATTGCAGACGCACGGGGATGGACCACCGGTCGTAGTCGGTCGGAACTGGGCGTTCGAGAAAGGCTTCAATGTCATCCAACAGTTCATCTGCCTGGCTCTCGGTAAACTGTTCCTGCAAGCGCCTGGCGGCTGTTTCCATTTCTTTGGAAAGGAAAATCGGTTCGCCTTCCTGGTAATAATGGTAGGCTTCCGCCCACAGTTGCGGAACTTCCGCTTTCAGGGCTGCTAGCCAGCTTTCGGGACCTTCATCGCTTTGGATGGGGATAATCCACCAGCGTCGGTTGCCGTTGCAGTTCTGCAGGAAGTTGCTCTGATTGGTGGAGCCGGCAAAGACGTTGCTTCGGGGAATCGTTTCGCACTTGCGGGCGTATGCCGGACGAATCTCATCCTTCTCCCGACTAAGGAACGCCTTGATGAGTTGCGGATCCTGCTTGCTGTCCATGCCACTCAACTCGGACAGCTCCACAATCCAGTGTCCGGTGATTTCCTCTACCTTGGTCTTGTCGTCGTGCTTGAAGGAGAAGGAATCGGTAAACCACTCACCATTGGCTAAGATTTTAAAGAAGGTGCTCTTGCCGGCTCCTTCCGGTCCTGATAGCGTCAACACATGGTCGAACTTACATCCGGGCTCGAAGATACGGGCCACGGCAGCTATCATCCATTTCCGGGTCTGGGCACGGGTCAATGGGTCATCTTTTCCCTCCAGGTAACGGATAATTACTGTATCGATGCGCTCCTTGCCGTCCCACACCTCCGATTGGATGAACGCCTTGATGGGGTGAAAGCTTCGTTCCGTTGCCGTCGTCTTGAGCATTTCAAGAATGCGGATTTGCGGAACGTATAAGCCATAGGTCTCTTCGATATAGAGCGCCATCTTGCCAATGGATTCATCGTCAATCAGGTTGCCTCGTTCGTTCTTGAACTCCGGACAGCTCGTTTCGTCCTTCTTGGTGAAGCGGTTGTAGCGTACCTGACTGAGTTTCGGGTCGTTCAGCAGTATCAGTTTGAGGTTCTTTCCCGTCGATTCTATCTGGTTGGTCTTGGGGTGGATGCTCAATCCGGCTTCCCACTGCTCGTAGGATACATCGCTTTTCTGATGTTGCAATTTCACGAAAGCGGTACGCACGGCGGCATTGCCCCGGCAGACTTTCATCATGGCTTGAAAAGAAGGCCATAGACTGGGGGAGGTGTTTCCCTCTACCTTCAAGTCCAAGTGGCCGTATCGATAATGTCGCACCAAGTGGAAGGCATTGCAAGGATGGGGCAAGTCCGGACCATGTACTCTTTGGGAGCGTTCATCCACTGTCAGCTGGATAGAAGGGTCCGTTTGGGATTGATACACATCGCTTCTCTGAGTAGCCACAAACTGGTCGGGCAGGAATACCTCCATGGCTTTCGAGCAGGAAAAAACTTGGCAGAAAGCACGGATCAGCGTTTCCGATTGATTGGATGATGTTGTCTTCATAACCATTCCTTTCCTTTATTACGGTTTCGCATGCCTTTGGATAAGGCTTCCATCTGTTCTGCGATGGAAGGTTGGCCTTTGCGTCGGCTGTCCGTCAACCACTGGTGCAGTTCGGATGGGCGGAACAGCAGATTGCGTCCCGGTTTGTAACAGGGTACCCGACCTTCCTGTACCAGGGTGCGTACCCGTGATACGGATAGTTGGAGGATTTGCGCAGCCTGCTGAATCGTCACCATCTGTTCCGGTGCAGCAGGAGCGGCAGGAGCCTTAGCCAGTTCTTGATACAGTTGGCGGACCGTCTCGGTCAAGGCATCCACCTTCTCGTCCAATTGGGCCATCCATTGCGGCATTTCTTCAAAATGAATTGTTTTCATACGACTTATTTTTGATTGTTTTGCCGCAAAGTTGAAAGGGGATGGTTCAGTAATCAAGTTATTCTGCAGATAACCAACGAATAACTGAATTACCGGTTACTCAGTCGGTCTTAATGGGGAGTTGCTCCGTTCCGGGAAAGACATAAGGCACCATGTCTTCCTTTTCTTTGATGAGCGGAAGTCGGGAGGTTTCGTTGGTCAGCTTGGTCTTAATGGATGTTTCTTCTTTCCCTGCAAAAGCATAGGGAAAGCTGACTTTAAGAAAATGAGGGATGGTTTCGCCTTGGTTCATCTTCTTGCACAACATCCGGATGCGGGTACTGACATTCCAGCCGTAATGCTCCAGGTCATAATTGTAGTAGAGGGAAGCGTTCTCTTTCTCCACCTCTTTGAAGTGGTATGTTCTTGCTTCGCCTGCCGGTGCCTTGTTTACGCGATAGAGTTCCTGGATGTTCTGGATGAGCGTATCGATTTGGGTTGGGGTGAATACCTTTTGGAACGTGCCTCGTGTATAGGCGAAGATTTCCTCCAACACCTGCTTTTCTTTCCGCAGGATTTCTTCGGTCTGCTGCTGAAGGCGTTGGGCGTTTCTGTCTTTCAATGCCTGCTGATGTGCCATGTGTATTTCATCCATCATTTGAGATTGTTGAAGGGAAGCGTTTACAGGCGCTACTTTTTCGCCTTCAGCAAGTGAAGTCCGGTGATGCACAGACAGCAGACGCATGACTCCTTGGGTCGCCATGGGAGTGAGGATACCCACCAGCAGGACCGTAACACTTCCTGCCACAATGAAGATCACAAAGAACATCACCAGCATGTAGAGGAGAGCCGGTGCTCCTTCGGTTCCGGCTTCAACGGCTTCGGCATACTTCAAATATGCCCCCATCAGGGCAATCAAGAAAAGAAAGGTGGCCAGGCAGGCCATTAGTGCTTTTTCGGGATGGTAATTCATGTTGTTTCTCTTTAATCGTTAGTAATCAATGCTGCAAAAGTATGGTTCAAATAGGGTGTAAAAGAAATGCACAACATCAATTTTCGTTGGAAGTGAAAAAAAGTGAGCTTTGGTGCTTAATTGGAAGAAAAAAGTCCGCCACCCGAAGGCAGCGGACCGCTAAATGCCCAAAAAGGTGACAAAAGGGCGTCCCATAAAACTAATCGGCAGGAAACTCTGGAACAGACAAATCCTTAGGTTTGATGGAAATCTTGCCGAGCGTATCTATCAGTGCCGTGGGAATGTCGTGGGTGTAGCGTAAGGTGGTTTCCAGATTCTTATGCGTAAGTGCCTGACTCACCACATACGGATTGGTGCTCATAGCCATCTGCAGGGTAGCGTAGGTATGCCGGAAGCAATGGAAGGTAATGTGCTTGTGGATACCGGCTGCTTCTATCCAATCACGCAAGGGTTGGCTGGTCATGGTCTTCTTGAAGCCTTCGAACACTTTGCCCGTAGTCGCTTCGCCCATCAGTTCGATGGCTTCCTGGCAAAGCGGAAGGGTGGTCGGTGTTTTCGTTTTCTGGGTGCGGAACACCAGACACAGGCCGATACCGCTCACTTCCCGCACATGTTCCCAAGTCAGGTTGTACACGTCGCTGAAACGGAGTCCGGTCAGACAAGAAAAGAGCGAGGCACGTTTCAATACTTCAATTTCACAAGGGGTCTGAGCTAGTTGAATCAGTTCCTCTTGGGTCAGGAACTCGCGTTTCACCTCTTCCCATTCGATGTAGTCCAGGTAGTCGTTGATATTTTCTCTCAACAGTTTCTCCTTGTACGCCATCTTCAAGAGTGCCCGGAACGTAGAGAAGTAGCCGGCTGCTGCATTCTGCGAGAGCTTTTTGTTCGTACATTTCAACTGATGCGCATGCAAGAGGTATTCCCGGAACTTCATGCAGAGGTCCACAGTCACTTCTCCGAAGGTACATTTCCCTCCCGTGAATACCAGTAAGTGCTGATAGACAATGCTCCATTTCTGGTACTTTCGGCGCGTGATCTTTTCAAAGTAGCTGAGGAAGTTTTCCTGCAACTGGTGATGGTCGAGGAAACCGAACTGGCGGTTGATTACCGTTTCCTGCCGGCGGCATCGGATGAGCTCCGCTTTCTCCAGCATGGACTGGTTGAAGTTTCGTTCTACGGCATTCTTGGGCATCCCATACAGGTAGATGCCCAAATACTCGTGGCGTTGGGAACGGTTGGTACGCGGATTGCGAATGGCGGGATAATAATCTAGGTATAACGTCACCTTGCCCGATTTCAATAAGCGTTGGCGCAAGGTTACTTTAGTGCATACATGCATAGTCTTTGTTTTTAATAAGTTCAACAATCAGTGAGGCAAAAATGTGCGGTAATGGTTCAGTAATCAAGTAACTGACATGATAACTTGTCCGATAACCGATTACCGGCTCATTTCAGCGTAGGAGGTTGGAGGATGGCATCGATTTCCGACCGTAAGATATAGGTGTATTTCCCCACCTTCTTCTTGCGGAGGCCGTGGTACTTTACATAACTGTAGATTTGGTCGTGCGTCAGTTGGTAGATGGCTCTTGCCTCGGTGTAGGAAATCCATTCCTCTTGCTGGGATGCTTCCTGCTTGGCAGCAAACACCCGGTCGCAGTGAGTCTTGCTCCAAAGCGTTTTGCCTCGATGAAATAACTTGGGAATGTGGTGCGCCTTGCCTTGGGCAAAGACCCACGAATTGCTTACCCCGAACTTTTCCATAATCTCTTGGGTGGTGTAAAACTCGGTCACTTCCTGTCCTGCTGCTTGGATGCAGGTTGTAGCCCGTGGCTTGCGCTCGTAGGGGCGTGCTTCAATCATGGCTGTTAGGTCTTCCTTGCGAATGACTGTCCATTGTTGGGATAACCGATAGGCTTTGAGCGTTCCCCGATAGATAAGGTTGTACACTGCCCGTGTCGTAACATTCAGAAGTTGGGCGGCATCGGTCACAGAGAGGAATTCCTGTTGTTTCAGTCCTTCTGTCTTGTCTGTGTAACTTGATACCTTACTTTGGATCTCGGTATCCTTCTTAAGTTCCTTCCGTTTCTGGCTTTTGTAGGCATGGTCAGTACATGCTTTCGAACAGAAGCGGGTGGAGCATCGTTGGGCTTCAAATTCTTTGCTGCACCACTCGCACACTTTTTTGATTCTAATGGTTGTAGTAGCCATTGTGAAATACTTTAATGAATGCCACTCATTTCGCTGGTTAGTTACACCCGTTTGAACATACCTGAATCCGTATGAACGAGTATGAACATCATCCACTCCCTCCGCAGAGCGACATGACGAAGAAGGTGGACGTGCAGCAAATGTGGTTCAAAAAAGGGGCAAAAAACAGGTAGAAACGGGTTCTACCTATGAAGAAGGGGACGTGTGGATACAATAAAAGGCACTCAAAATGAGCGCCTTTACTGCTTATTGATACTTATTGTAACTTATCTTTAACTGCCGGTTACTTACCGATGCAAAAATGTTCAAAAATATTCCCAAGTACCATGTCGTTCGTAACTTCCCCCGCAATATCGCTTAGATGGAAAATACATTCGCGGATATCTTGTGAAACAAAATCTCCGGATAGATTTTCTGCTATCCCTTGTTGGACCCGGTGGATGGCTTCCAAGGCATGGGTCAAAGCCTCGTAGTGGCGTATATTCGTGACAATGACATCGTTTTGGGTAACCGTGGGCAGGTTAGCGGCAGAGATTAGCATTTGCTGAAGCTTGTCGAGGTTGGTACG
>ENA-UEQY01000207-UEQY01000207.1-human-gut-metagenome-genome-assembly--contig:-NODE-207-length-33337-cov-75.982441_pt1 | contig 33337 bp, 32 predicted proteins | sample MGYA00242949_ERZ507949 | MGnify/ENA primary metagenome ERZ507949 (study PRJEB26167, sample SAMN06115403) | human gut metagenome | host: Homo sapiens | place: China:Jiangsu | collected 2016-07-06... | reverse complement strand
AATCGAGATGTTTTAGTTAAAACAACATTATGCCGTGAATACTGCATTGCCTTTTACAAGGCAAATGGGGGCCGGAACCATCATTGGCGCGAGAACAATGGATCTTTAGATGACGATATGGTCATCGGCTGGCGGCCGATTTTCGAAAAAGAGTAAGATATGACAAAAGCATCTATGAAAACCAAACTTTTGAAGCGGTTACGAAAGGAGGCTATATTGAATCATAACGATTACAGGATATGCCCGATTTGTGGGAGGATGTGGCATAAATCAGAAATGTGGAGTTCTACGCCGTGTTGCGGAGCATGGGCGTATATAGCGCGGCCCGATGAATACATCCTCCTCCGCGTTGCGGAATTAAAAGGAAAGAGAAGATAACGCAATTATAAATTGTATGGATATTACGAAAATGACAGCAGCACAACGCGCCGAACTGAAGGCGCAGCTTGAGGCCGAGGAGCGTGCCGAGAAACAGAAACGCGAAGAGAGTATTGCCGCATACAAGTCGTCGGTGGATGAGTTCTGCCGCAGCAAGTTTAGCCGGTTGCAGGCGTTGAGCGAGGAGATGCGCCGGCTGAAAGAGGAGGTTTTCGGCGATGCCGAAACGCTGATCGCGCTTAAGGATGAGTTGTTCCGGACCAAATCGGACCGACACAGCAATCAGTTCACGACCTCCGATGGCAAGATCACGGTGGCGCTCGGTTATCGCACCAACGACGGCTGGGACGATACGGTGAATGTCGGGGTCGATAAGGTCAAAACGTTCATCAAATCGCTGGCCAAAGACGAGGATTCGGCGGCTTTGACCGAGATGGTCATGAATCTGCTGGCGAAGGATCGCAAGGGAAATCTGAAGGCCAGCCGCGTACTGCAACTGCGCGAAATCGCTCGCAAATCAGGCTACCCGCAACTGATCGAGGCCACCGACATCATTCAGAACGCCTACCGGCCCGTCGATACCTGTCAGTTCATTTCGGTCTCCTACAAGGACGACAAGGGCGTGAAACAGACATTGCCGCTCTCGTTGGCGGCAATGGAGTAGTCCCGAACGGTTGTCTGCGGCGGTTCGATTCCGCCGCCGGGAACATTGCCGAAAAGTAACAAATTTTGTAGCTTTGTATGTGTTTAACTAAAAATATAATTTTATGGATCTTTATTTCGTAATTCTTGGAATTCTGTTTTTTATTTTTGGACTCCTCCAAATTATTCTGTTTTTCAAATTATGGGCTATGACCAACAATGTAAAGAAGATTGCACAAGGCAATGATTCTCCACATGTTGATTGGCAACTTCGGGCTTGTGTTTTAACTGGAGATATGGATTGCGCCGAGAAATTGATAATTGAAGATTTTGTCGAAAAGGTGCGATTACATGTCGTCCAACACGGTCCATCCGAATCCATAGGACCGATCAAAAATGCGTGCCGAGCCAGATTCAAGGCGATCGGAAAACAGATGCCTGAAGCCATTGAAAAACTCCAGAATGGAGCAAATGTCATTCAGTTGATACCATAATTATCCCGTTTTTATATGCGATAATTCTTATTCCTGTCAAGAGATTCGATATAAATTAGTCGAATTTGTTTTCCGAAAAAAAGTTTTTACCTTTGCCTTTGACTTCTACATACCAGTCTTGGGCAAATAATCAAAAAAACGATTTTTGAACAGGATAAAAGGCAACGCCTACTATGGTGGTCGGTAAGAAATGATTCCGACTGCAAACGCCCAGCGTATGTGGAAGTCACACCTACGGTGGGCGTTGCTCTTTTATCACAATTCTTAATAAAATGACTTCCATTAAGAATGAGGCTGACAACCAACTGTCACAGGCATTCATATTCAATGCCAGTAACCAACAGGTGCGTACTGTAGTGATTGACAAAGAGCCTTATTTCGTCGCAAAAGATGTATGCGACATCCTCCAACTCTCAGATGTCAGTATGGCTGTAAGCCGACTTGATGATGATGAAAAGCTGACCCAATTATTACTTGTATCAGGTCAAAGGCGTCAAATGTGGTGCGTCAATGAGAGCGGTTTGTACCATCTTATCTTTCAATCACGCAAAGAGGAAGCGAAAGCCTTCCGCAAATGGGTAACGTCAGAGGTGCTGCCAGCCCTTCGCAGAACGGGCCGTTATGAGGTTTTGCCAACAAGACGTTCTCTCCGCCACCCTCGGCGCGGTGAGCCGATTACGGCAGAGATACTTCACTTGCTGTGGTTGATCGGCGAGAGCCTTCACCAAGGGGATCAGATCGAAATTGCCATGGAGCTGGGCGTGACTCGCCAGACTGTGAGCCGCGTTCTGAACGGCGATCAGCGAAGCAGCAGGATCCTGATGGCACTCTATAAACGTGCCCAGGCCAACCGCGAAGCAGACCGCCTGTACCACGCTCCGCACGAGATGGCCCAGCGTCTTTTAGGCGAGAATGTTCCTGTGCCGTCACCCCGGCGACTTCCGGCGGTGCATCTTAACTGCGGTCGCGGGGCTGCCCTGGGAAATCAGAACGCCCGCAAACACCAATCCGATCGTTAAACCTTCAAACAAGTAAATCATCATGGGACACAATAAGATTCGCAAGCGTTATATGGTCACCGAGGGTGAACTGTTCCGGCTCTACGCCGAGATCCGCCAGGTGCGTCACGAGGAGCGGCGCGAGGCGTTCATGGCCGATTTCCGCCGCCTGCTGCGCGAGGCGCAGCCCGTACGGCTCGTCATCGAGAAAGGAGGCAGCGATGGTACGCTTTGAGAAAGACCGCTACATCATCGAGGTATATACCGGCAGCGACCCGGTCGAGAGCTGGTTGAACCTGCATGAGGAGATCGCCTACCTGCTCGGCTTGGTCAATCAGGGCAACTGCCCGGAGAGCGGTTTTCTGTGTCTTCCGCAGCTGCTCGGAGATATGATGCCCCAATGGGAAACGGCCCGGAAAATGAACGGGAATTGACCGTTTTTCGATCAACTGTTGAACCGCCGGATTCAGTCCGGCGGTTTTTCGTTAAATTATTGAATATAATCGGTAAAAAGAAGTATAAAATGATTATTTTTGCAAAAAGCACTTCATTCATTCCGATACGATGCCTCGCGGCCGCAACAAACACCTGATCGAACAGCGCAACTCGGCGCTGATCCGCCGGTATTACTACTGGACGGAAGTGCAGCGGCTGCGCTTCGACGACGCCTTGAAAATCCTGTCGGAGCAGGAGTTCTTCATCTCCGAGGAGCGGATTATGGCGGTGATCCGCCAGGCTTGCCGGGAGTGCAAGGAGCTGAAGGTGCAACCGGTTCCGAAAGTCCGCAAGCCGCGTATCACGGCGGCGCAGCTGGCTCTTTTCTGCGGCGAATAGCGGTTATTTTCCCTCGTTTACCTGATCTTTGACCGGCCACCGGAAGGTCGTATCGTAAATCTTCCAGTTGTAGATCGTCGTGGAGGCTCGGCTGCGGATCCGCGACATCGGGCCGATGGAGCCTTTGGGCCGGTACCCTTGCAGGGCCTGTACCACGCAGCGGTTCAGCCGGGCGCGTTCGGCGATCTTGCCGGTAGTTCCCGATCCGGCGTGCGTGTCGTCGTAGCAATCGACAGCCAGGCGCACCGTGATTTCGGCCGTGCCCTTCTGGACGTTCACCTGGGGGATGCCGGCGTCGCTCCATTCGGTTTCCACGGCACTCAAGAGCGCGCACGGGAACGTGACGGGATATTGGTCGCCGGGATTGGGCTCCAACTGTCCGTAATCTTCGTCGATCATACGCAGTTCGGGGATCTGCTGTCCCAGGCGTGCGATCAGTTCAATCAGTACTTCGTTCATTCGATGCAATTATTTTATAAAGTTCTTTTTCTCCCTTGTCGATTATCTGCCGGGTAAGAGCACTGCTCGGCCCGAGGAACTGACGCTGGGGGATGCGAACCGTCAGCTTTGTTTTTTTCGTCAGCGCAAGGCGCTTCCACATCTCTGCGGTTTCGTTTCTTGTATTTTTGCCGCGTCCTTTCGCTTTCCCACCTCCGGCAGCGAAATACTGGTGCCACGCATAACCTCTCATCTTCGGGGTAACGGTAGGATGCGTTACCCCGCCCCAGTTGTGAATGGGGGCATAGGTTACGTCATTGAACACGCGGGTCCGAAAGTCGGATGTTTCGTATCGGGTCGATTTCATCAGATGGTTCCGGCGGCTGAGCAGAGGCCCGTATTTGCTTCCGGCTCTACCCGCTCCCGAGAGTTGCCGCCTGGTCACGGGCCACGGATCGAGTGTTTCATCTACGAATCCTCCTTTGCGGAAGTTCGCCTGGTAATGGTTTACGGCCAGGCGCCCGGTGATCCTGGGCATTTTGTCGCGCAAGAACTTTCGAGTTCCGGCTTCGATCTGTTTCAGTTCTTTTCGAAGTTGTTCAATCGTCATTTTATTCCTCTTTGAGCGGAATTCGAAGAATTATTTGGATTCCGTTGAAAAACATCTTACATTTGCAATGTAACGATGGCCTTGAAACCTGCGGCGCGGATTGTAGTTCCGCGAGAATGGTTTTGAGGCCGTTACTTTTTTATCCCTTCCAAAACGCGCGAGGAGTCCGAAATGCTGTGGAACAATATCTGTCCGTCCGTGGTTTCGCGGACCACGATCCAGCTCTTATCGCCCAGAATCCGAATTTCGAAGATGTGCGACCGTTTCAGGCCGGGGACACCTTTGAAATCGGGTACGGCACCCATATATTTTGCGTGGCGCATGACCTCCGGAATATTTAACAACAGCTCGTTCTTGTGTGCATAGTGGACGTGGGGCTGGTTCAGGTACTCCTTGATTCCTCGCATCGTAATCTCGATCTGTCGGTCGAATCCGGGGTTCGTCAGCGGTTCCTCCCGAAGCGGCTTCGCCAGTTGCCGGATCTCCTTCACGCGTGCGGTATAGTCGGCGGTGTGTTGCGGCACGACTCTCACGTCGGCGTAATCGGGGAAAATTTCATCGAGAAGGACCTCCACGGCTTTTTTTGCTCCTTTGTAGGCTTCGGTGTAGTACGGATGGGTTCGACTGAATATTTCGCCCGTGTGGGCCGGATTCGCATCGAGGCCGGGTACGGCACCGCTGCCGGGCAATGTAACCGGTATTTGGTCTTCGGGAGTTCTCGGAGCATCGGTCGATTGAATACCGCACTTGCATCCCCAAACATTTCCCGGGAAGTATTCACGCCAGAAAGGGTGATGTATCGGCAAAATCAAACCATAGAACGCCATGTGTTCAAGACGCGGTTCGGCACTGGTACTCGGCAGCCATTCCAGATTGGGAAACAGATCGGCTTCGGCTTCGAACTGCTGCCAGTCGGCCGCCAGGTGCGCCCGCTTGATGGCTGTGTCGTATTCCGTGCGTAACCAACTGCCAACCTGGTGATCGGCAATCGACGCCACGTCTTCACGCCATTTCTCGAAGGGCTTCAGTTTTCCGTCGGCATCGAGCAGTTGTGCCGCCATGTCGTTTTGCATGCGGTGTACCTTGAAGGCCGAGAATACGGCATTGCTACGTCGCAGTGCCTGGTAGAAATCGAATCCCGGGTCCGTATGAGTCGGCTCGCCGTATCCGTTCATCACTGCACGGTTGAATTCGGCCCATACCTCTTCGAACATTTCCCGGTCGATTTCAGTCCGGGGGTCGAACTTCTTTTCGTAGATGTCGTGGAGCATGCGCATCAGCACCTCCGAAAAATCGAAAACGACCGATGGTTCCGGCGCCGCATTTCGGTACAGGTTTTCGACTACCATTCTAAAGCCCCCGGATCGTTGTCGGGGGCGATGCCGAAAAAATCGCGCATGCGGTTCCAAATATTCCCGGACGTACGGTTCTGCGGAAGTGTCCCTGCGGTTTCTATGACTTCGGTGGATCGGTCTTGCAACATCCGGGCTTTGAGCCGGTCATAGTCGGCTGGGCGCTCCACACCGTAGGTTTCGTAGAGATAATCGTCGCTGATCGGCAATCCCATAGCCTGCAATGTACGGTCGATGTTGATTCTCGCCTCCAAATCGATGTTCTTGGGTTGTTCGTATTCGAACCTGCCGTTCTTGACGTTCACTCCCAGTGCGGTAAAAATGTCCGTCATGTCGTAATTCAGCACATTCAACACATACAGACGATCCATGTGATTGATGGCCTCTTCGGCGTTCTTGTGTATAGTCCCGAGTGCCTGCGTTCCGGTGTCGTCGGTTTGTGTTGTGAGTGTGTTTCCGAGCAGAGCCTTGCTTTCGGCATTGTCGCAGTAATCCAGCAAAGTTTCGTAAAGCTGGGCGCTTCCGGCCTTCTGCGCGGCTTCGTGCAGTTTGAGCTCGGTCCCTTCCGGGTGAAGGAATATTCCGCTGGCACCCATCGCTGTCAGATCGCGGAGCATGGCCCTCCTTGCCTCATCGTTGTACATATCGTAAGTGCCTTCGCGCAGAGGTTGCCCGAACAACTCCGTGTATTGGGCGTAATATCCCAGACAGTTACGTTTATAGATGGCGTAGGGCATCACTTGGGCCAGCAACCCCAGATCTCGGGGTTTCCCGACGAAAAGCAGATCTGCGAATTCGTCCCAGCTGTCGCCCGTGATATCCTGTTCGCGCATGAAGATCAGGTGCCGCACGGGATCGACATGCTTGCGTGGAATCAAATCGTAATCGAGCCATTCACCGTCCCGACGGAACTGAAAGAGCGAGAATCCCCACAGTTTCGCGTCGAGAATATCGAGGATGAAGTTGCTGAACCAGGGCGATCGCAAATGCTCCTGCACCTTCTCGTCGATGCGATCATTCCGACGGAATACGATCGGAAGATCGAGCAATGCCGCCCGGCGTTTGTTGATCACGGCGTTGAGATGGGCGTCGGTATTCAGCAGATCGATATAAAGATTGTACAGGCGGACCCGGTCGGGATAGTCGATACGGTCGGCATCACGGATCGCCCGCATATAGGACGCAATATCGACACCTCCGATCTGGGGTGCCGTGAGGATGATTGTCGCCGGAGCCTGTCCGGTCAGTCCCGGAGTGCCGCCTACGGTTATCGTTTTGTTTTTCTTGCGAGCCATGACTACATGAAGTTATGTTGTTTCGGATTACTCGATACCAGATAAGGGGTCGAAGGGCTTTCGCCTTCGGCAACGGGAGCCGGCGGTAACCCGTCAACCCGTATCTGTCCCTTTTGGATCCCTTTCAGCCACTCGACAGCCCGCTCGTATCGGTCGATGCGTATTTGAGACATATTGTGCGGGTTGTGGATGCAAAAGATGTGATACACTGCGATGTCAAGGGCGAACATCAGTACGATTTGGCTGCGCTCTTCGCCACGAGCGGCGAAAATCTTGTTGCAGTCGTAAACTTGCGACATATAACAGCGCATCTCATCGATCGCGCGGTCTTCGCAGATTTCAATTACGTTTTCGTCCTCACGCACCAGTGCGTCGAGGATTTCGCGATGCACCGTGGCATCGTAATCATCGATAGTGATGAATTCAGCCATATTATATCAGGTGTTTATTGGTCAGGTAATCCTTTGCCGCAACGATCGTCAGGGGCGCCAAAACGCTGCGCTTGCTCCGAATCATGCGGAATCCTCCTTCGATGCTGTCGGGACCATCGGCCGGATAGGTAAGTTTCATCGAAAAGAGTCGGAACTGCTTTGCCAGCTCCTGCATGTCGGGATTGTTCTTTTCGGCCTCGTTGAATACGAGCCGTCCGGCCCTGTTGAGCGGTTCGAGGCTGGCTTCTATACGCATGGCTTTGTCGCCTTTGACCGCCGTATCGGGGAGGATCGAAAGATTGATTCCCGTTTCCCTGCGTTTAAGTGCCAGCAGCGGCTTGTACACTTGTTGGAAGAATGGGTCCTGCAAGGAGTTGTTTTCCATAAAACAATATACAGGAACTTTCAACCCGGCTCCGGCATATTGGAACAAGTGGAAGTAGGCGTTGATAAAATCGTCGTTCAGCCCTCGGAACAGTCTTCCTTTGATTATGTAGAGTACATCGTCGAGCATTCCGGTAAGCCATACGGATTTGAACGAGCCACCCGCAGCGCTGCGTTTCTGCGAGGGTGCGGGGTCTCCGTAGATCATCAAAAACGGGAATCTGGTAAGCGGAGGAATTTTTCCGAAAAACTGATGTTCGAATATTTTACCCTCGGCGATGGGCGTGTTGAAATACTCGGCCATTGCCGATACGTAGCTCATCTTCGACAACACGCGGTCGATCATCTCTTCGCTGTTCTTTTCCGGCCATACGGAGTGTCCTTCGCGGTAATCCGCGATTCCGTTCGGACGCTTGGGATCCACCATCCGCAAATTGACGATATCCCAATGATCCGCAATAGCTCCGGCACGTTTTACACAGCAATCTTCGGCGATGATGTTGCCGTTGAACACGACCAACGTACCTTCCGATATGGAGCGGGTGGGGAAAAGGTCTTTTTCCCACCATGTCCATTTTTGAGTGAGGATATCGGGATTCAGACAGTCGGGAATGGTGTCGAAATCATCGACACGCAACACGTCGGGACGCACGGATTCGTTTTTTACACCGCGCGGTGTTTCTCCGGCGCCGATGGCCATGAATCTCGCGCCGCATCGGGCTTTGAAAAAGTTCTCCGTCCATTGTCCGAAGGTCTGCTGTTCTCCATAGTATTGCCTGATGCGCCGATTTGCTTCCAGTTCGGCCCGATAAGGCTTTAACAGGCGTACCGCAGCCTCTTTGGTGTTGCTGGCTATGACGAAAAATTTTTTACGTCGTGTCAGTGCGAGGTAAAGGTCTTCGAACATTCCGATAGTGGACTTCGCCAGTTCCCGGCTCCAACTGCGGACTTCGAACCATTCGGGATGTGTCAATACACGGCGGATGGCGCGCAACTGAAAGGGTGCGAAGGGATATTTGGCGTATTGGGGAAAGAAAAAGCTGATCCATGCCTGCGGGTCGGCTTCCAACCGGGTACGGTGCTGCTCAATCTCGGCTTGCGTCATGGCCTCGTCGATCGATGTCGCATTGTAGATGGAGTGCTTGAGTTCTTCCCAATATCGCAGGGCGTCGCGGTCTGTCTGCTTCATCGTTTTGTCATTTTAGCCTTAATGAAGGCGTCGAACAATCGGGTGAACTCTTGGGCTTTTTCCAGATCTATCGGGCGAATGAAGTCGATGAAGGCAGCCCCGACACCTACGATTTCATGAATCCCGGCTTCCGTTTGCAACTTATTGATGGCGGTCGTCAGCTTGACGATCGTATCGGCCTCCTTAGCATTGGCATAGCGATTTCCCGACTCTCTGTTGAGAATCGAGTTATTGATTTCGATGACCTGCCGTTGCAGGTTTCGGATTTGCTCTTCCGCGGTCATGGAAATCGACGCTTTCAGCTCGTCCCATTTTTCGGCTCCCACCCAGCGGATGACGGTTTGCCGGCTGACTCCCACGCGCTCGGCGATTTCGGCCTGCGTAAGATTCTCACGCAGGTAGAGTGTACGGGCGAATTCTTTCTGCTGCTGTCGGGATATCGTATTCATCGTTCATTGGATTTTGATGCAAAAATGACATCTAAAAAGGGGGATTTCAAACTGACGGAACAGCAGATACACTTTATAATAATATCATTGATATATAAAGTTTTATGATGTTTTGACGGTTTGCAAAGTGTTGAAATAGCGCTCAATTTTGCGTCAAAATCAATGCATCATGAAACATCAAATCGTGAACATCATCGACGGTGCGGATGGTTGCTGCATTATGCTCTATGGTGATATCGGGGATTGGGGAAGCGTGCAGCCTGAAGACATCGTCAAGGAGCTGATGACAGCCGAACATGAAGGCCGCAGAATCGATGTGCGTATCAACAGCGTCGGAGGCGAAGTATATGCCGCATTGGCCATTTTCAACGCTCTGCGTGCCTCGCGGGCTGATATCACTATTTATATCGACTGCCTGGCCGCCAGCGCAGCTTCCGTTATCGCCGGTTGCGGCCGCCGTGTAAAAATCGCCTCGAACGGACGCCTCATGATCCATTCGGTTCGTAGTGCCGTAGCCGGGACCGTCGAAGAGATCAGGACCGTTGCGGCCGAGATGGAACAATTGGAAGCCATTCTGTGCGATATCTATGCACAACGTACCGGACAGAGCGCCGAACAGATCCGTACCTCATATTTCGATGGGCAGGATCACTGGCTGACAGCTTCTGAAGCTCTTCGTCTGGGTTTCGTCGATGATATTTTCGATACCGATGTACCGGATACTCCCGCTGCATCGCAGGCTACTCCCCGGCAGATATGCGATGCTTACACGCAACATTATCTCAATTCACTCGAAGTACAAACCCCAAAAAACAAAACTATGTTCAACAAACTCAAGGCTCGTCCGCGCTTCGTCGATTGCGCCGACGAAGCTGCGGCCATTGAAAAAGTGGCCGAACTGGAAGGTCTGGCGGCAGAAACGGAAGCTCTTCGCACCGAGCGGGATTCTTTGAAAGAGGAACGTGATCGGCTGAAAGCGGAAAACGACGAATTTCATCGCCGGGAGCAGGAAACCGAAGACGCCGAGATTCGCAACGCGGCCGAAAGATATGTCCAAGACGGCCGTATTCAGGCAGATCAGATAGAGAACGCCGTGGCAATGCTGCATGCGGACAAAGCGAAGGCTCAGGCGTATTTCGAATCCCTGAAACCCAAGCGCCGCATCTTCGACCAGCTCGACAAAGGTCCCGTACAGCCTTCCGATCCTTTGGAAGAGCGCAAGGAAGAAGTCCGCAAACGGCTGGGACGTTAATTCACAAATCTAACATTCACACGATTATGGCACAAAATCCTTCTATTCAAACCAACTACGGCGGTGAATTTTTGAACCGCCTGCTTACGCTGGTAACGACAGGGAACGAATTGTTCGAACGCGGACTGATCCATATGGAACAGAACGTAGGGGACAAATATTCGATTCCGCGCATGCAGCTTTCGAAAATTCTGCAAAAGCGCGTCGAGCAGCCGACTTCTGAGAATTCGAAAGGTCAGTTCACCATCGACGAACGCGTGTTGCAGCCCCAGGACGTGATGGCCTACACGGAGTTCAACCCCAGGTTATTCGAGAAGTTCTGGAAGCCCTTTCAACCTACGGGAGAGTTGGTCTTCAGAGAACTGCCGACCAATGTTCAGGAACAGATGCTGCTCGAAATCGCCAAAGTAGCCAAAAATGAACTGGGATACCACTTCATCAACGGTGTGCAGGGCGACGGAGAGGAGCAATTTTTCAACGGCATCCTGACGCGTATCGCAGCCGATAAGGAAACGATCCTGGCCACGACCACCAAAACCAAGCAACTCGACCGCTTGCGTGCTGTCTGGGCCAAAGTTCCTGCGGCGATGCGCAACAATCCGAATTTCTGCTTCCTGATGTCGGGCAACGACCTGGATGCCTACGACGACGAAATTACGGATTCGAGCAAGGGCAAGGATCCTACGTCCGTCAATGCGCCTCGATTCAAGGGTAAACGTATCGAGGGCCTGGCAAACTGGCCGGACGGAGTGATCGTGGCGACAATCGCCAGCCTCGACATCGACTCGAACCTTTGGGCTGCCTGCAATTTGGTATCCGACACTACGACAATCAAGGTCGATCGTGTATCCAATGCCGGCGAACGGTTCTTCTTCAAGATGTTGATGAAAATCGACACCAACATCGTCTGGGGAAAACTCGCCGTGCTGCTCGACACACGCACGGTCACATTGACGCCTACGACGCTTACGGAGTTCACCGATGACGGAGGAGAGCAGACCGTGAAGGTCGGAGCCCCTTCGGAGGACTGGACCGTAACCCCGTCCGCCGCATGGATCACAACGACCAAAGAACAAGGACAGTTCAAGGTGACGGTCCCTGCACAGGAAGCCGAAGGTGAGGCCCGCACCGGCACGGTGAGCGTGAAGCTCGGCGGAGTGACCAAAAACCTCGAGGTAAAACAAGCCGCTTACTCCGCGTAGCCATGAAACCGGCGGATTTCAAGCGCACCTATTATCCGACAATCGAGCGGGTCTGCGCCGAAACAGGGTTGAATCCTCTGTTTGTTGCGGCGCAGGCCGCCCTCGAAAGCGGATGGGGCGATCATGCTATCGGAAATAATCTCTTCGGCATCACGGCCGGAGATAAGTGGACCGGAAAGCGGCGAACCGAACGGACCTTCGAATACTTTTCGGATGACCGGCAGAGCGGACGATTCGAGAAGGTTTATTCGATCACCCGGACCTCCGACGGACGCTACCGTTACGAGGTCGATCGCAAGTTTCGCGACTACGACACACCGGAGGAGGGCATCCGCGACCATGCGAAGGTCCTTTCCGCCAAACGCTACGCAGCAGCCTGGGCGTATCGTAACGACATAACACGCTTCGCTTATGAGATTGCCAAGGCCGGGTACTGTACGGCAGAACCCGCATCCTACGCGGATTTGATCTCGAAGATTGCACGCATGATCGAACGGGCGTAAACTAACTTTCAAAAACCGATTGAACGATGGACAGCATTTGGATGCAGATACTCGCTTTCGCACTTCCCGGGGGATTCCTCGGCAGCGTTTTCACCTGGATCTTCTCGCGCCGCAAACAGAACAACGACTTTCTCAAAGAGTTGCAGAGTTCGATCAACCTGCTTTCGGGCGAAAACAAGAAGATTCTCGAGGAAAACATCCAACTGCGGCGGGAAAACATCGACCTCAAGGCCAACCAGGAAGAGATGCTCGTACGCATCGACCGGCTGACCAAAGAGGTGGAGCGCCTCCGCAAGACCATCGGAAAACGAAATTCGTATGAAGACAAGACTCTTTTTGCTGCTCTCCATCCTGCTGCTGGCAAGTTGCACTGCGACGAAGAAGTTCCTCTCGACAGGGACACAGAACAGGACGGATACCGTGTCGCACATGCAGCGCGGCGCACAAAACGCCGTAGAGCAAACCGCACGAGCGGCAATGAACTCTCGATCGGAGGAGACCTCTGTGCTGCGGGCGCTGCGGATGGAGGCGATTCCGCTGCGGACGGCAGCGGTGACGGTGACGGAGGAGAGCCTCCGTAATCTGCCGGAGGGAGCGGCCTATGTTGTCCGTGACGGTCGGCTGACGCTCGAAGCCCGGCGTGACGGGGATACCTTCCGCATTTCAGCACGCAGCGATTCGCTTGCCCGACGTGTCGAATATTACGAAGCGACCTCGGCTCGGCAGGACCGATATGCAGATTCTCTGAAGAAGAGTCTGGCAGAAACCCGGGAGGCATACGACCGACTCCTCGAAACCTCCAGGCAGCAATCTTCGGAAACAGCAATACAACAGACGCGGTCCCCGGCCTATCGGGGAAGGTGGATGCTTTTCGGAATCGTTATCGGATGTCTCGGCGGCTGGTGGGCTCATAAAACAAACTTATTTGCAAAACTTTTCAAAACAATTTAATTATGTCTAAACGATCTGTAATTCAAACCAACGACGGCTATCTGATGCTGCTCGACGCCATCTACTTCAATGGCAGACGCATGGGCAACATTTCGGAAGAGGGCCTTGACTGGGGCGGTGAAGACGCCCAGACCGTCGAACTCTGGGCCGCACAGATTCGGACCAGTCCCGTGCTGGATATCGAAACGCGAGCCGCGACGAATGAGATTACCGGAAAGATGATCGAAATGGTTCCCCAGAACTGCGTCGATCTGATGGGCGGCAAAGTCGTGGATGATGAGTGGCAAATGCCCGCCAGCTCGATGCGTATCGAAGGGGATATGCGCATTCTGACCGGTACGGGTAAGACCGTCAAACTCAAACGCGTTTCGCTGCGTGCCTCGAAGATTCGCGGCGGCTTGGGCGGCGAAAACGTCCTCGGTATCGAATTCGGACTGAAGGTCCTGGCTCCGCTGGACGGCTCTTCGCCCGGTTCGATTCTGCCGACGGAGCCCTTCATCGAGGCCGACCCGACGTCGCTGACCTTCGAACAGGCGGGCGGCAGCCTCCCGGTCGATATCGAAGCCTCGGGTCCGTTCTCGGTAGGTGCTGTGCCCGAAGGCTTCTCGGTGGAAGTCGTGAACGGACGTGTCACGGTGATCGCCGAAGCCAATTCCTCGGGTTCGTCCCGCTCCGGAAATCTGGAATTCATCCTGGAGTCCGATCCTGAAACAAAAGCTACCGTATCGCTTTCGCAGCCCAATGCCTAAGCCATGAAACGCAATGTAGAACTGGAGGCAGCGGAAGCTCTGCTCGATGTGGGGATTCTGCTGCCTCTTCTCCGGTTCCGCCTGCCCGGAGGCCGGGAGTGGGTGCTGCGCGTAACGATGCGGCGCCCCTGCCTGGGAGGGCAGATGCGCATCGTACGCCACTACCTGAAGCTGGGAATCACGGCCCGGGAATGGGATGCTTTCTCCGAAGACGAGGAGCGTGCCTTTTTCGACCGGCATGCCAAACGCCTTTCGCTGATCCTTGCGCTGACGATATGTCGCGGCTATCTGTCCGGACTCCTGCTGGCCCCCGTGGTGGCCTGGTTGATCCGGTGGAAGGTACCCTCCGAGTACCGGATCGAAGCCCAGCGCTGGTTCCGCAGAATGCGGGGCACGCGGGATTTTACGAGTATTATCGAATCGGCCGAGAGGATCGATCCCTTCCGGTACGAAACGAGCCGCCCCAAAAGAGCAGGAAAGGGGAGTTAAGAACCGTTTACGAGAGTTCCCATAGCCCCTTCGGAATCGTTTGGCAAATTGCCTCCGCAACAGGATGGTCGGTGCATTACATTCTGTGGAAGGTCAATTTCCAGACACTGGCCATGATGCTGGCCGATGCCCCGCATTATCGAAGCGTCCCGGCTGAATGTACGGAAGCCGGGAGTGCAACGGGAAAACCCGATACCGCACAACTCTTTCAATCGAAACTCAACTTGCAATGAAACCCGTCGAGATAGAATTCCTCGTAAAGAACAATACCCGTCAGGGACTCTCCGGAGTTTCCGGCGGGATTGATGCCGTGGACAAGGATGCCGCGCAGGCGCGAGGCCGTATTCAGGCTTTGAAGGATGAAATTGTGCGACTTCAAAAAGTCATAGCCCAGACGCCGGAAATGGATCAGACGGAAAACATCCGCCAGATAGAAGCGTTGCAGCGGCAGCTCCAGGCTTTGCAAGCCGCAACCAAACGCACCGATCTGGTTCCCGCAAGCGCTCCGGCAGCCGTAAGGAGCTATAATAGCCTACATATGGCTATTCAGCAAATAATTCGTGAATCACCGTCGCTGGCAATGGGATTACAGTTGTATTTTCTGGCAGTTTCGAATAATTATCCTATTCTTTGGGATGCAATAGCTCGTACCAGGGCCGAAAATCAGTTATTGGCTGCCAGTGGTGAAAAAACAATTCCTGTATGGCGACAAATACTTTCCTCCGTAGGCTCTTTTCAGACTTTATTGACTGTGGGTATTACTTTGGCAGTTGCGTACGGCAAGGAGATCGGAAACTGGGTGACGAATCTGTTTCGGGGAAAGAAAGCCCTCGACACCGCTCGCATGGCGACCGAACGTTTTCAGAATACGATGCTCGAAGGGGCTCGAAACGCCCAGCAGGAGGTCGTAAAATTGAATCTTCTCTACCGGGCCGCAACGGATAATGCCCGCGCCACAGACGATCGCCGGGAAGCCGTGCGCAAACTCAAAGAGGAGTTTTCGGGTTATTTCAAGAATCTTTCCGACGAGCAAATCATGCTCGGACAAGCGAATGACACTTACAAGGAGCTGATCAAAAACATTTACAAATACGCCAAAGCGCAGGCGGCTTTCAAGAGCCTGGTGGATATCGAACAGCAAGAGCTGTTCTTCAATAGCGCACCGGATATCGAGCAATTCCGAAAGGTTTATGACAAATACCTCAAGGCTCAGGAGAAATTTGCTGAAAAACAGGAAGCCTTCGATGCGATACCGTGGACAAAACAAGGTCGTGCGTTCAAGGAGCAGAAAGAGCTTTCTTGGGCGAAAGACCGTTTTTTGGTCGCAAGAGGAGAGGTTAACCGCTTGCAAGAACTGATTTTCGAAGAGATCAGGAAGAACAAAGGAGGGGAAGAAATTATCGATGAGATAGAGGAGAAATTCGATGGCGACCTCGGGGCATTTCTGCAATTCCTCGCAGAGCAGCGGACGAAATTGGCTGCCGTGGCGGAGCAGGCCCAATTGCTGGAAAATCCGTCCGGCACGACGACCGATCCTGAACCGACTTCCATCGACCAACTCACAGAACAGTATAAGGCAGCCGTACGTCGCCAACAGCAGAGCCTCGACGACCAGCGGGTCGAGTTGATTGAAAACGAATTCGACCGGGAACGGGAAGCGATCCGCCTCAATTACGAGAAAAACCGTCAGGAATATGAGCGGCAGGAACAACAGACGCTCGCACTGATTCGCAAACTCCGGGAGTCGGGGGCCGATATCGATTCGAATGCGGAGAAAACCTTTATGGCTGGCACGGCCGCTGCAATAGCCCAAGCTGCGGAAATTCGGGACAGAGAGCTTGCGGATGTCGATAAGAAAGAGGAGGCTTCATACACCAAGTTGCTGGAGAAGTACGAAACCTACCAGCAGGGGCGTCTGCGAATCGCCCGGAAATACGATCAGGATATTGCCGCTCTTGCCTCAAATCCGGAGGCCCAGCGACTCGCTCGCGAGGCCAAACAAAAAGCGCTCGACGACTTCACGGAACAATTTGCAAGCCAGTTCCCGGAATTCGAAGCCTGGGCCGACCGGGTCGTCGCTGCCTCGGTCAAAAAGCTGGAAAGCCTGGTGATCGAAGCTCAGGAAGAGCTGGAGAACCTGCAAAGCGAGACGCCGGATGACGGTAATGCCATCGCCGTTGCGCGGGCCAAACTCCGCAAGGCCGAACAGCAACTGGCGAAAAAACAGAACCAAACGGAACAGGAAACTACCGATACGACCTCCTGGACGGAGCTTCACCGCGTATTGACCGACGTCATCGGTACCTTCAATGAGGTCGGCGATGCCGTCGGGGGTGCCGGAGGAACCATCATCGCCACCGCAGGAGATATCGCCGGCTCTACCCTGCAAATCATCAATGCCGTTCAGGCATACCGGAAAGCTCAAGCCGCATCGAACACGCTCGGCATGGCCTCCGGAATTCTCGGAGGCATATCGGCCGGTATCGGTGCGCTGACCACTATTGTCAATTTGTTCAAGGGCGGTGAAACTTCGATGGAGCGCAACCTTCGTCTGGCCCGCGAGTTCAACGAAGAACTTCGGATCATGAAAGAGCGCAGCCGTATCGACTCCGATGAATTCGACAATATCTTCGGGGATCGGGTGTACGACCGTTACAAGCAAAATATCGATGTGGTGCGCACCTCGCTTGAAGAGCTGGAGAAAGTCCGGGAGAGAATCCTCTCGCGCGGGGAAGAAAAATATCAGTTGCCGGGAGAGTGGCGAGGCGGAGCCGGCACGGGACTTTCGGGCTTGTTCAGGTATGAAAAAACTTGGGAGAACATTGCCGATTCGATCGCCAACATGCAGGTTCAGACGCGTCATTCGACCTGGTTCCGTTCGGCAAAATATCAGTCCCTCGGTTCGCTGCTTCCCGAATTATTCACGGATGGCGAAGTCGATATGGACGCGCTCCGGCAATTCGTCGAAGAGGGCGGAGAAACTTTCCAGCACCTGGCACGGGAGAATCAGGAGATGCTCCGCGAAATGGTGGACGACTGGGAAACCTACGAAGAGGCATTGACTGCGGTCCGGGATTATTTGCAGGATATTTTCGGCGATCTGGGCAGTACGCTTACCGATGCTTTGGTGGATGCTTTCGAAAACGGCACCGATGCGGCGGATACTTTTGCCGACAGCGTCGGGCAGGCCCTGCGCTCGCTGGCCAAGGATATGATCTATTCGAGTACGCTCGGTAAGGTATTCGAAGATGCTCAAAAACGCATCGAAGAGGTCATGCAGAGCGACCTTTCCGACGAAGAGCGGTTCGCTCAATGGAGCGAAACGATGAAATCGCTGGTTTCGGATGCCATGGATCAACAGGACGATTTCAATCGTCTGTGGGAAGAGTTCCGCCGCATTGCAGAAGAGAACGGACTTTCGATCGACGAGGAAGCCGGCACTTCGCAGCAGAGCGGTAAGGCAGGAGCCATTCAGACCGTAACGCAGGATTCGTTCTCCCGCGTCGAAGGACTGGTCACATCGGTACAGATCCATTCCGCGAAGATCGACGAAAACATCGAAGGTATTGTCCCGGTTCTCAAAGGATCGCTCGAAGCGATGAATGCCATCCGGGAAAATACCGAACCGATACCCCAAATCTATGAACTGTTGCAAACCATAAAACGCGACGGATTAAAAGCGATCTGATTATGGCTGAAATACTCGAAGGACTGTTGCTGATCAACCAAACGGATGTATATGCCCGTTTCGGGGCTTTCCTCGCGGAAACCGCCGAAGACAGACACGACAACTACGATTCGCTGCTTGCACCTCCGGCTCTCAAGCAACAGGCGGAGGTTTCCATTCGGGAGGAGGACGGCGTTCGTATGCCCGATATACTGACGCAGACTTATGAAGCCCGTGATATTACGCTGCGATTCGCCATCGTCGCCTCGAACGATGTTTCGTTCTTCACGCGCTACGCCTCGTTCGTGAAATTTCTCAAGGAGGGCGACGACGGGTGGCTGGCGCTCCATCTGACGGACGTAGGGCTGAAATTCCGGGTTTATATGACCGGATTTTCGGATTATTCACAACTGGCGCCATTCGGAAAGGGAGAGGTTGCGGCGACCTTCTCGGTGAAATTCCGGGAGCCGAAGCCGACATTCGAACTCGCTGCGTCGATCTAAAGGTCACGTTCAAATCTTCAAAAAATGGAACTCAAAATATATTCGAAAGAAGGGAATCTGAAGCTGACGGCCTCTCCCGATAGTAACAGTGCTGCAACCTGCGGCATACAGGAGGAGAGTGTCCTCGCGCTCTCCTTCACGGCCTTCGAATGCGTCACGCTCGAAGTTTACGATTATGCGGACTTCCTCGGACGGCGTTATTGGATTCTCGAACGTTATCAGCCGAAGATGAACTGCGACAGCGAATGGAGCTACTCGGTGCAACTGTCGGGGGTCGAAGGACTCACCACGCAGGTCCTGATGGTCAATCCGGATGATGACGACAATCCGATTCTGACACTCACGGCACCGGCACGCGAACATGCGGCGCTGATTATCGCTAACATGAACCGCAAAATGGGGACGACCGAATGGAAAGTCGGAGAAGTGGTCGTATCGGAGTACATCGATATCGAATATACGGGAAAGTACGCCTCCGATGCTCTTTCGGAATTGTCGTCTGCCGCCGGGACGGAGTGGTGGTTCGACGGGATGACGCTCAACATATCCCGTTGTGAGTTCGGCGAGCCTGTCCCGTTGTCTTACGGCGACGGATTGATCGGAGGAATCGAACGGAGCATGGCCGATGGCGTGAAATTTTTCACTCGGCTCTTTCCGGTAGGCTCCTCCCGCAACATCGATCCGGATCGATACGGACATGCCCGGCTGCAATTGCCCGACGGGGCAAAGTACGTCGAACAGGATACCCACCTCGGTATCATCGAATATTTCGAGCAGGAAGCGTTCGATGCGATATATCCCCGCCGGATCGGTACGGTCGGTTCCGTACGGTCCGAAGAGCGCACAAGCGATGACGGCTCTCCGTTTACGGTCTGGTATTTCACCGATCCCGACATTCCGTTCGATCCCAATCAATACGAAATAGGCGGCCTCGTCAAACGGGTAACCTTTCAGACCGGAGAGCTTCGCGGACGGGAGTTCGAAGTGAATTACGACTCGGAAAAGAAGGAGTTCGAGATCATCACCCAATGGCCCTACGACAACGATATGCAGTTGCCGTCAGAACCGTTGGTCCCGGCTCCCGGGAACGAATACGTGCTCTGGAATATCAGTATGCCGGACAGTTATTATCCTGCGGCCGAACAGGAATTCAAAACTGCGGTAGATACCTTTATGGCCGACAGCCGTAAAGATATATCCGTGTTCCAGGCATCGACGGATTTTACGGTTGTCTATAAAAGAAACCTCGATTTGAAGCCGGGACAACGGATTCGGCTCGGAAGCGACAAGTTTTTTCCCGATACCGGATATCGCGATATCCGTATCGTCGCGATCAGTCGCTCCGTCGTTCAGCCCGGAAGCATGACTCTTAAAATGAGCGATGTCCTCTCCACAGGCCGTATTTCCCGCATCGAAAATCAGATTTCGGAAGTGACGCAGATAACCCGGCAAGTTTCATCGGAATTTCCTGACATCATTAAATCGTGGGAGGAAACACCGGCGAGCGACACGACGCTCTATTCGTCGCGTAAGAGCGAACGGGAATTTCTGAACAAGCGCCGGGGAGGTACGGTCGAAGGAATTACCCGATTCCTTAAGCGGCAGCAACTCGACGAGGGATTCCGGACAAGCGACTTCGCCAGCGGCATCACCGGCTTCGGTGCACAGATCGACGGACGAGGTGCCGGCGAGTTGGAGAGCCTCTTCATCCGCCGCTTTCTGGAGGTTCCGGAGCTTCGATACAACCGTGTGGGCATCAGCGTCGGGGACGACTGGAGCGCTCCGGGCGCCGGGGTGATCGAGAGCGTGGACAAGGATCAGAAGCTCGTAACGCTCAAACTCGAAGAGGGAGAGATCGGCGCCGTAGCTGTCGGGGATATCTGCATGGGTATCTTCCACGACTTCGACCCGTCGAACAATGCGACGGCAGATTCCGACGACGGCCGAGGCAACCGCACTTTCGCAGGCTTCGCCACGGTCTATTTCCGTATTACGGAAGTCCTGGGCGACCGCAACGAGCGGTTCCGCTACGGGCTGCGCCCCCTGTCGGCCACTTTTACCAAACAGCTCGACCCGATGGAGTCAATGACCTTCGTGGCCTACGGCTCGTTCACGAATCCCGCCCGGCGGAGCTCGCGCTACTCGACGCGCACCTACCAGCGCTATCTTCGCAATGTCAGCGACTGGGAGTTCACGGCCGAGAATATCGCCGCGCAGTTCGGCGACCTTACGAACCTCTCCGTCTTCGGGATTCAGATGTCGGGCTATTCGGCCTATCTGGATAATATCTACCTGCAAGGTATGATTAGCAGCCTGGACAAGAAGGTGTTGCTGGACACACAGAGCAAGCTGTTCCGAATGGTCGGAGACAACGGCGTCGGCGTGGCATTCACCCCGGAGGCAGGCTGGAAGCAAGGCAAGCTCTACGACCCCGAGACAGGACAGTTCCAGAAGGAGTTCGACATCGAACAGATCGATCAGACGGCCCGGGAAGCCGCACAAGCCGCTGCCACAGCACAGCAGGATGCCAATGCCGCGGCTGCGGACGTCTCCTCACTGAAGAACTTCACCGACGAAGCCTTCGCCGACGGGGTTATCTCGCGTGCCGAAGCATCATCCATCGAGAAATATACGAACAGCGTCGAAGAGACGCAGAAATCCGCCGACGCCTCCTATACGACCGTTTACAACAATTCGCTGCTTTCGGGCACGGCGAAATCGAACCTGCAAGCCGCCAAGAGTACCTTCGACACCGCTGTGGCCGATCTGCTATCTGCGATTCGAACCGCCTCAGACGACGGCATCGCCACACCGGAGGAGAAGGCCGGCGTAGATTCGCAGTACGCCCTGTTCAACGATGCTTACAGCGCCTTCTGTACCCGCCTGGAGGAGGCCAACGAGTATATCCAGACAGCGATCAACACCGCAGCGCAGGGAGCCTACCAACTCTCGCAGGAGTTACAGGGGGTCGTGAACAACATCAATGAGACGATCCTCCCCGACTTGCAGGACCAGATCGACAAGTCGATCATCTCCTGGGGCGGCGAGGAGGTCCCCACGCTCGATAATTACCCTGCAAACGAATGGACTACCGACACCGAGCGCAAGCGACATATCAACGACGGCTACGACCGCAAGATCACCACCGACGGTGAAGTGTCCTACGAAAGCTACAAATTCGTCTTCGAGAACGGCGTCTATCAGTGGAACCGTATTGCGGACAGCGGCAGCGCTGCGGCTATAGCCGAAGCCCGCAAAGCCCTTGGGCTGGCCGGGACCAAAGCCCGGGTATTCTACGGTTCGGCCACCCCGTCCGTACCCTATGAGGTGAACGACGTGTGGTTCCGCACCTCGGGATCGGGAGGTTCGCTCACCACGACCCTCTACATCTCCAATGCCGACAAAGGGGACGGCGAAACCGCCTCTGCGGACGACTGGCAGCTGGTCGATGACAGCCAGGTACGCCTGCGGCAGATGTCCTCCGACCAGGTGATCTCCCGCGAGGAGAAAGCCGTGCTGCGCAACACCCTCGCGCAGACGCAGAAAGAGTTCGCCACCTACCAGTCCGACGCCGATACCTACGGCATCTCCATTACGGCCCTTTCGACGGCCTACAACTCGCTGGTGAATTTCCTCACCGGCACCGTAGCCGTGAACAACGACACGGACACGACCCTCACCCAGAGCCAGCGCACGGATTACAACGCCCGTTTCGCAGCCTACACCTCCGAGGTCGCCCGCTTTTCGAACCTCATTGCGGACGCCATATCGCAAGGCAAGGTGGACGGCTTGCAGTTCGGGGCCCGCAACTATATCGCCAAAGTGTATATTTCCGACTGGAACAACAATTCGCAGGGAAAAACGGACATCGTACTCACGGGCAGCGATACCGACGGCAGCTACCAGAGCGTGAACTACCGGGCCGTGCAGGAGATCATCTCCTCCGGAGACTCTACCCGTGCCGACATCTTCCGGGGCAGGATAAAGTTTCAGGAGAATATGCAGTACAGTTTCAAAGTGCGGTGGAAACTGTTGTATGAAATGTCCTCGACCGTTCGGGGAATGTACTTCGTGTTCATCTATACGGACGGCACGATGGAGTTCGTACCCATTTACGGGAATCAGACGAGTCTTGTCGAAACTGTCTATTCCACAAAGGAGGGAAAGACGTTGGACCGCATCTCGGCTTCGTACAGTCAGTTCGATGCCGGAGGCAAAACGAATCGTGTCCTGATCTATGACATTCAGCTCACGGAAGGCAACAAGGCGCCCACGGGATACATCACGGCCGAGGAGGATGTACAGGCGCAAATCGAGCAGGTGAAGCTCGATGTGGACTACATCGCCTCGGATTCGAGCCTGACACCCTCCGATAAACAACAGGTGGCTAACGAATGGGTACGCATACAGAACGAATATTGGAGTATCATTGCAAATGCCGCAAAGTATGACGTACCCACGGATACCTTTACGACATATTTCCAACGGCTCGAAGATTATCTCACGCCCCTGTTGGCCGATATGAGTACGACATCCGAGATAACCGGCACCGAGTTCAGAAAGTTATTTTCCGACTATTACGAAGTAAGCAGCACCATGTCGGACCTGATCGACGACGCGATCGACGAATCCATCAAATCGACAGAGTACCTCAAACAGGCTATGGAAGGAGGCTCCGAGGAAAAAGGCGGTCTCTATCTTCTCAGTATGATATTACTGAGAAACCGGCAAGGCGAGGTGACGGCCGGAGTGAGCGGCTTACAGGAAGACGATGTGCCATTCTGGTCGGGTGCCGACTATACAAACCGGAAAAAAGCCGTGTTCAGGGTACACGCCGACGGAGAAGTACACGCAACCAAAGGAACTATCGGAATCATGCAGGTCAAAAACGATTCCGTAGAGGTGAGCGATGCGACCGCAAGCGGAAACAAAATCATACTCACTACTAACAACATAAACAGTGTAAGCCAGGTTTTGGGTTCTTCCGATGTCCCGTCGAGCCAAACGACAGAGAGTGTATCGGTCATAACCTCTCAAACGAAGCCTTTCGCCTCAGATTTCAAGACTTCCAAACAGTTCCAATGTGGAGCGGAGGTGCAGATGTCGGCACAAGTCAAGGGGACGATCCGGGGCGGAGGAAGCGTGAAGATCGAAATTATCAACCAGACAGCCAATACTACTGACACGATATTCCGGCAATCGTCCGCAGATGCCGGCACGGGATCGATACAGATCAACAAAAGCATTAGTTATCGTTTTATGTCCCCGGTGGGAACCCCGACATACTACTACATAAAAGTTTCCGTGGAAGCATCCTCTTCCGGAGAGCTCGGAAGCACGGCATCCGCAGCTGTCGAGGCCATTACTTTTTCTTTCGTGACCGATGTCCGCAAGAACCTGATAGCTCCCAATGGAGTAGCCGTTGTGAAAGGATCGAGCAACTACGCGGTATTCACGGGAGATATTTTCGAAGTCCTGATCGGAAAAGCCGGATTACGTATTCAAAACGGATATGTCGAAAAGAAAGATGCCGCAAATACGACCTGGACGAAGATTTAATAAACGCCAACGGTAAAACAACCCGATGGCGTGAAAAAAGACTATGGATAAATAAAGCCGCAAACAAATAATTTTTATCGATACTATTCGGGGATAAACATAAAAAAGCCCCCGCCTTCGTTTGTAGTCCTCTTACCTCCTGCAAACGATAAAGGTGCAGCAACACCACGACGGAAGCATATCGCTTCTACGGTGTTGCTGCACCTATTTTTTATAGTAAGAGGATTACAAATTTACAAACTTTCCTGAATATGTGCAAATCTGAACTTTACCGACAAATTCTCGGCACGGTATCGCAAGAAACGGAGATTTCGGAAGAGCGAATACTATCCAAAGCCAAAAACGCCGAGATCGTGGATGCCAGGTATTTGCTGGTCTATTTCCTCTGGAGGCAGGGATTTCACGCCCCGGTCATATCCTCGCTGATGAACTTCTCACGACGGCCCATAGAGAAGATGATTTCCCAATTCGATATCCGTCGCAAACAAAGCGGTAAAATGTTCGAAATGCTCCTCGTCCGTATTGCGTCCAAACTCCGTTCCACCTGCGACTGATACGATTGATTCTCCCATCGTTCATGTCGATTTTTGCATTGTGAGCTCAACGGCAGCGTCCGCCGAACGGACGCAACAATGTAAAAGTCTAAAACAATGAACGAAAAAACTTTAGTGTTCGACAACGGTGGCGCAATGGACGGCAACCTCGTGGCCGCGTTGATGAACGGAAACAACCGCAATAACGGCTACGGCAATGGCTACGGCTGGGAGTGGATGTGGATGATCCTGCTCTGGGCGCTCTGGGGCGGCAACGGATGGGGTGGCTTCGGTGGCCGCGGAAACGGACTCTCGAATCTGCCCGCCGAGTTGAACGGCGACGCAGGGCGTCAGTTGCTGATGAATGCCATTCAAGGAAATGGCACCGCCATCAACCAGCTCGCATCTTCGCTCAACTGTTCCGTACAGCAGATCCAGACCGCTCTGTGCAACATCCAGGCACAGTCGGGACTCTCGGCGCAGCAGATCATCAATGCCGTACAGTCCGGCAACGCACAGGTGCTTTCGCAGATGGCCTCCTGCTGCTGCGATGTCCGTACCGCCATCGAGCGCCAGGGCTACGAAAGCCAGCTCGCAACGCTCAATCAGACCAACACTCTGACGAGCAACGCCAACACGCAGTTCAACATCCTCGGCTCGAAAATCGATGCCCAGACGCAGATCATCAACGACCGTTTCTGTGCCCTCGAAATGCGCGAGATGCAGAACAAACTCGACGCCGAGCGTGCCAAGAGTGCAGCATTGGCCGGGCAGCTCTCCCAAGAACATCAGACGGCAACGATCATGCAATCGCAGGCCCAGGCCGTGGCGCCCATCAACGCTGCGATCGGCGATCTGAGCAACCGGCTGGCAAAGATCGAGTGCGGCCTGCCGCCTACGACCGTGGTTCCCAATCCGCAGGTGTACGCGATGCCCGCCTGCGTAGCCGCCCAATACGGGCTGGGCTTCGGTACCGCGTTCGGACTCGGCGGCAACGGCGGATTCTGGGGTTAATACGGAAAGGAGGTATGCTATGGCAGTATTCCCATTTCAGTATGTCAATCGCAGAGGTATCCCGGTCATCAAAACTACGGGTGTGACGGTCAATGCCGCCGATGTCGTGTTCTCATTCCAAAACCACGCCTTTGCTAATTCCTGGTACAGGGGGCTGGTCCTGGTCGAGCTGTCGCAGGCAATACCCGCAGGCACGACAGGCACGCTTCCCGTGCTCTTCGAAACCAACGGCGTGACCAAGAATGTCACCACGTACAACGGAGCCAATGTCACCGTGTCCGACATTCCGGGGACGGGTGTATTCCAGCTCTTCTACGACAAACAGACCGACACCCTGCAACTGATGACAGGGGCCGTTTAACCAATAATAAACCGAAGGCTTCAGGAGGGGAAACCGCCCCTCCGGAGCTTTCAAAAAACAATTAACCGAAGATGTTTGCGAATTTAACCAAAGGCGCTCCGGTATATGTACTCGATATGCGCGGAACTCCCAAATACTACATGGCCACGCTTGAAGAGGCGCCACAGCCCTATTTCCCCGCTCCCGGGAACTTTCCCCCGGCGCAGCCTTCCGTCAGCTTCCCGGTAGGGGACCAGAAATGGGTCGTCCCGGTAAATGCCGATATGGTGACAAAGGACGGTCTCACGGTCACGACATCCCGCGAACGGCTCATAGACGCCATCAGCGCGGCAAAGCAACAGAGCCAGTCCATTGTGGATTCCTACGAAAAACACAAGGCAAATCTGGAAGTTTTCGACCAGATCATGCGGGAAGTGAACCCCTCATACGCCGGTCAGATGCAACGCGATAAGGAACTTCAGGAGCTGAGGGCCGAAGTGGGACAACTTCGCCAGATGCAAACGGAGTTTTCGTCCATGAAGTCATCGCTGGACGCCTTTCTTAAATCGCAAATGTCCGCTAAAACAAGCAAATCATGAGAATGTGGGAAATCGAAGGCCGGTACCGCGGTGACGGGTACGGCGAGCGCGAAGAAATCGAACGCAAGATGCGCGAAGCCTACGAGTGTGGCTACGAGGATGCCAAACGCGAAATGCGCGACGGCTACGGGGAGCGTCACACAGGAGGCTACATGCCCGACGGCTACGGTGATCGTGGCGGAGAATATGGCAGCGACGGATATGGTGAACGAAGAGGTGTCCGGGGAACCGGACCCTATTCCAGATTCCGCCGGTAAAACAAATCCGGAGAGGGGAGAAATCCCCTCTCTTTAACAGCGAAACCTATGGACAGAGAAAGATTGGACGCAAGGGACCCGATGCCGGCAGATATTCGCGCATACCTCGAAAAAAACGGATGGTCCTTTTCGAAGAAAATGTGTGAATTTGCCGTCAGCCGCATGAAGGACCGCGACGGGAAGAAAATAGAACCCATCACCAAAGAGCAGATCGACAAATTGCTCAAGACGAACGGTATCGAGCTCAAGCACGACAACGGCTACGACTGCGTATATGTCGCGAATATGGCCCGGGCCGATTACTGGGGATCATCCATCGCCGATGAACAACACCTGGCCCTGTTCGTCAAGGATTTCATCGACGATGAAGATGCCTATCCCGGGCTGCCCTTCACACGATATTTCGCCGATCTGATAGGGTCGGGAACAAATGTGCCGTGGGAAGATGTCCTGTAACGGAATCAAATCCAGAAAGCGGCTCGACAGACCGTATGTAAGGATTCAAAAAGTGTATTCGACGACATGAAGCTGCGGGATCTGAGGATAGAGAACTATGATTGGTATGTGCGGTTTTACTTCGCCGTACATGGCTATCACACGCGCTCTATCCTCTTTTCTTTGGAAGAGATAGAATGTCCCGGACCGATCATGGAACGAGTGCGGGAAAATTTGGAAAAGGCCGATATGGACTCGGGATTCACCTATTCCAACAAGACCCGGCGAAGGTCTGTCGTAGTCGTAGGACTGGCGTCATCCCAAGCACAATTCCTGAACTCTTTCGAACACGAACTGCGGCACCTGTGCGACGATATTGCCGTAGCATCCGCAATGCCGATGCAAGGCGAAGAAGTTGCCTATCTGACCGGACAGTTAAATACAATGCTTTGGAAAGATATTCACCAATTTATCTGTTGCAAAGGTAAATGTAACTGTTATGAACGAACAAACTAAATATCTGATGTCATTGTTGGAGATATCCTAATTTATGTACCTTGAATCGATGGGCGAAATCATATTGATAACTTAATACAATACACAGTTCGAACAGCTTTTGATTGCCGTTCGAACTGTGTATTTTTCTGGATTCGTTTATAAATCTTCCCTAATATGGAAACGGGAAACGTATTTACTCCACGTTTGATAAGTGTGTGAAATTTTCGTCGCTTTTCGTTTTGGACTACTCCAACCCTCCAAAAGTCGCATCTCGTTTTGAACTTCGTCGCATCTCGTTTTGACGATTATAGATACCTCCTCTGGATTGGGGATTACTGGTATGCCATTCTTTTTTTTTCAAGTTGTTTAAATTTTTCAAAAAGTAAGGTCGGAAGATGTTCCCGAATACTCAGATATGCATTGTATTCTGCTTCCTCATCAGGAGTCAGACCACCAGGTTTCACATCATTCAAACGCATATCGGCAAGTTTATGAAAAATGGAAGCTCGAATCCATGAACGTTCTACATCCTGATTAAGTCCCATTGCAGAACGTGCAGACCCTTGACGGCTATCGGTAAATGTTATATACTTTCGGCCTTCATATACAACGTCTGCGTCATTACTGTCAATGGGTTCGGCATTATCAAGAAGCAATGTTGCTAAAGTACGTCCAATTTGAGTAGCACTTATTCTGAGATAATCAAGGTTTTTAAACTCGCTGAGATTATTGCCACAATGAGGACAAAGAACATGATTATCTCCTGAGTGTCGAAGAGATTGATATATTACAGGAATACTTTCTTCACTTTTTAAAGAAGTAAAACACTTGTTGCTTCTATTGTCTTCAGGGACAAGTTCTATTTTACCATTCTGATGATTGAAGATGTGATATGTTCTATTCGCATTTTTCCTTAAACATGCTTTCTTCGGAATGGCGAAAAAGAAGCGAGAAAAGCCATCCGCCTCATTTTGCTCAACATCTTCTATATTTCCCATATCTTCCAAATCAATGAGATCTTCCTTTTGCTCATAGAAAAGACTCTTGTCAAGATCAATTACATTGGTGTGCATCCTAAATCCCTTAGTTGTGTTTGTTTCACCCACTATAATGGGAGAGCCGCAAGACGAACATGTAGCAAGTTCCAGCATCTTTGATTTACAAACTGGACAATTCATATTTTGATATGTTGTCAGACTTCCTATCGATAATCTATATCCCTTATGACGTTGACAATCAGGATTGGTGCAAACATACACTCCACTTATCGATCTAACAAATAAATGAGCACGTGTTGGCAATAAAGCTCCAAGGCCGCCTCCTTTGTTTAGACCTTTCACTTTTTCTCCGAGAGCATCTATTATTTCCAATGAGGCATCCACATTTTTCCCGATTCCTTTATCAAGCATACGACCGATTTCCTTTGCTTTCAATACCGGCGAAGAGTTAAGCTTTTTTCTCAACTTCTCAATGTCAGAATAACTCAATTCGATACTAAACTTTTTGTTTATTTTGGACAATTGATCTTCTGCAATTCCCTTGTTTAGTTCTGGAATAATGCGCTTACCACTAATTATTTTTATATCTTCAAATGGTTTTCCAGTGAGTTGAGACACAAAAGTTTTTAGCTTTATCGTCGTTTTGGGGTCACTTTCATCACCGATAGTCGCTGATGTTACAGCAAAATTTACTTGATCAATAGTTACGCCAAAAGCATCTAGTACACGACGGATTTGCAATGATAATTCAGCGGCTGAAGAGCCAGTATAAGTATGTGCTTCATCTAAAAGAATCCATTTGAGCTTACCTTTGGATTTTTCCAAGATTTCACGGTCTTCTGCTCGTACCAACATATAGTTGAGCATAGTTGGATTAGTAAAGAGAATCTGAGGCGGAGTTTTCCTTATTTGAGGCCTTGTTACGAGCTGTGGATAATGAGATGTAGTATATCTGTCAGACCGATTTTCTTTGTCGGTTTCTCCATTATATATCGCATAGGTAACCTTTTCGGGAAGAGCTTTGCACCAAGCATGAATACGTTTCTGTTGGCTTTTCATCAGTGCATTCAAAGGATAAAGGAATATGGCCTGAACACAATTTTTTTCATTGGTTTTAGCCAAATCTTGCAAAACTGGTATCATAAAACATTCTGTTTTACCTGATCCTGTTCCGGTAGTCACAACAATGGTTTGTGGTCGAGAAGAAAGCATAGTTCTCCAGCTTTCTGTTTGATGCTTATAAGGATGCCTGTCTAATGGAAATCTCAAATCCTTGTCAATTCCTTCGCTACTCAGTGCATTAACAAATGAAGGAGTTAACAATCTGAGTTTAGAAGAATGTTCCTCAAAACTGTCGGCACTCTCCTCCCAAGGGAATATTGATTGGAATACAGGTTCTGCAAAAAGAGGCTCATCCTTAGTCAAAATCCTCTTGATATATTCTTGTTCTTGGGCTTGACCCTTGAACCAAAGAGAGGCAAGAGAATCTATTAATAATTCCTTGGCCTTATTGTAGAATGAAAAATAATTCATATTCATTTGTTTACAATTTGTTTTACAGTTCCGATAAATATCTTACTGTAGGTTTCTTTAAAGTATTTTCGGTAAAAATTAGTGATACGAGCATAGTCTCGACTTTCTAATAAAAAAAGATTTGTGTGATTTTTTACTTGTGCGAAATTTTCCGCAGCACACATTGCGGACTCTATCATTACACGATAAGACTTGTGCATCTCTTGGTCTACATAATATTTATTTTGAAGTACAAATCGGGTTATAGGTAGGTCTATATTGTTATCTGTATATCCATGTATTTTTGATTTAAATTGATTAATGTCAGCTCTTGAGAAAATCCGGGCATCTCCGATATTCCCTCCCGCAACATATTGGGTAAGTTCAGACGCAACTTCTGCAGATAGTGTAGCGTTGAAAAGTGCATTTATCAATTCTGTAATCTCACCTAATTTTGTATTCATTATATTAATAAGTGTTGGGGGAAGCAAACGTATGAAACTCTCAATACATTCTCCCCATACAGTGTGCGGAATCCAATGTACTGCAATGTTTAATTCATCTTCAAAACGGTCAATTTCTTGAATGAGAACATCGGAAGCGCCATTAAGCCAACAGGCTAATATTAGGTTTACCAATAATTTAGGGTCACGACCTATAGATTTGAAAGCATTATATGTAGTAAACGGAAGATTAAACTCTGAAATAATACGGAATGCTTTTACAGTTTTTGCCCAATACTCGCCGACAAAAACATCATCCTTGCTAAGCCTTTCACTCCAAAGTATTATGTTAGCAGCAGACATCTCTCCACGTACTTCCGAACTGTAATCTTCTTGTTCAAAATTGTAATACTTAGGAACAAGCCTGCGCGAACTTTCGGGACCAGAGAAAAGGATTGCTTCCGAATTCAAAAGCTCATGAGGAATTGTAAACAAGTTCATTTGTCGGTTATACGGCTCAAGCTTTATTTGTACTAATTCAGCTGGTTTTATATTTTCTGAAACCGGCAGTGCATATACATCACCGTCATATATGAAATCGGAAGTGTCTTCACTGGTATAATCTGTGATTCGAATTTTATCTGAACTCAACTCACTATCAAGAACAAATTTTCTTATATAGATGCGTTTGTCACATATTTTTAGTTCTATGGAACTACTACGGTCAAAAGTATTTGCACCATATAATTGAAACATTCTTGCAAACAAATCACGATAATCGGATAATGGAACTATACCTTCAATTACTGGACTCTTAAGATGCTTGATTGTATCGTCATCCTCTATTTTATCAGATTTGTAAGTCACATCTATCATACCAGACTGTCCATGACTGATTATATTAAAATATCTCAGGTTATCATAAGATATGATTTTTCCTGATGGCACAATTTTCCCTTCCAAATCAGATATTACTATACCCTCAAACGGTACTACAACAGATACTTTCAAAGGAGGATTATTCTCGGCAATTATTTTTAAATTACACGTAGGAGAATATTTAGAAGCACAGGCATCTCTGGAAATCCTCCAGGTATTTTTATCCGTCATTTCAACAGATAAGTTTTCGCACTCATCAACTTTTGCAGAGATAACATGGCGAGAATCTAGGTGTAGTTCTGTGGAAAACATCGTTTCGTTGCGAGAGGCAAATGTCATATCGTCTATGAAATAAAATGTTTCCATCACGTATTTATTGTCAGGAAATTCAACCTTGATATCAACAAGCCCAAATGGCAAAAGGCATGAATTGGACAAGTTCCGCCACTCAGCTTTACTATTATGAATACGATATTTAGGCTTGATATTCCCGACTCTGGTGCCAGTTTGGTCAAAAACGCTTATTACTGGAATGCGAGTCAATAACTTAAAATTAGATTGCTCTACCCATTGTATATATGTACCTCTGAATTCAGCACTATAAGGCGTGAATTCATTGGTTATGGTTATATCCTCATTCGACATGCAATTGTGTAAATCTACTTTATCAGTAAACTTAATCGCCGAATAAAGTTCTCCATTTAGTAATAGTTTATGACTACCATCACACTTCCAATTAGTGGAGAAAACTGCTATATTATTTTCAGCATTCACTGTCGATTTCAAAGAATATACATTATCATCAAGCATTTGGAAAACCTGAGGGCATTCAAAATTCGGAGGATAACTACCACATAAAGTTGGAAACAATCTGTCATCGTTGTCACACCTGATCTTAACTTCAACTACAGGTTCTCCACTCCACTTTATATCATTTGCTACGCCAACAGTTATACGAGAATATATCGCACCGATAACCTCTCCTACGTCATCTTTAACTAGGGATTTTCTTACATACTTTCCAACAAGTATACCAGAGACAAACACATCGAAGGTGTAGCACGATTGATAGTTTAGACCTTCAATAGATTTTGATGAAATCTCTTTTACTATATTTAAATTGACAAAAAGATTTGCAGTTTCACTTGAGGTCAAACGTAGTTTCCAACTTAGAGAAAGTGGTTTAGTTCTATGTTCACTCTTAACTCGCCGGTATTCTCTTTTTAATGATTTAGTCAGTTCCGACAAAGAGGAATCCGTATCATCATATGGTAGCCAGCGGTCTTCTTCGGATATGATTGCATGAGCGATCTGTAATGAAACATCGTAAATATTGTCATTTTTGAATGCTTTCCCAAGATAAGCTATACAATTAAAATTCTTACCCGTTGGTTGAATTAAAATAAAGCATCTTTAACAAGACCAATTTTACGATGGTTACAGAAGTTGATGTATTGCAG
>ENA-UEQY01000178-UEQY01000178.1-human-gut-metagenome-genome-assembly--contig:-NODE-178-length-35417-cov-17.257244_pt1 | contig 35417 bp, 46 predicted proteins | sample MGYA00242949_ERZ507949 | MGnify/ENA primary metagenome ERZ507949 (study PRJEB26167, sample SAMN06115403) | human gut metagenome | host: Homo sapiens | place: China:Jiangsu | collected 2016-07-06... | reverse complement strand
ACGGATCGTATCGTTTTTTTATTATAGCATGAAACCATGGAAAGAAAAAGCACTTTTTCCGAATGAACTGTGAACAGGCCGCAAAGCCTCTCCATCCGCTCGACCGCAGCATGTGCATATCATCCCCTTTCCGGAATACAAGCATGAAAAAAAGCACCCAAGAACCATCGTTCTCAGGTGCTTTTCTTTATGCCGCCGACGGGGGTCGAACCCGGTCCGGAACTTTTCCGGCGAAAAACCGGCACGCGCATTCAACGTACTTCCGTTAAATTTCGAAATCCGCTTCTCCGGGAAGGAAACCGCAAACACGGTGCGAGAAATAGAAACGTGTTACAAAATGTGTTATTTCTCAAGACTTTCCGGATCAAGAACCCTGCTGAGAACGTTGTCCAGGTCTGCGGCAGTCTGCACATCCTCGCCATGAATAAGATGCGCGTAGATCCCGAACGTGTCCATCTGGCGGGAGTGGCCAACCAAGGGCTTGACTTGTCCCTCTGGCAGCGTTTTTGCCAGTGATACGAACGTATGTCGGAGATTATACGGCGGAACATAGTGCAGTCCGTTGGCCTCGCAGTAGCGCCGCCAATATTTTCTATATGTGTCCTCACAGGAGATGCCAAACACGCTCTCCTGCCCGCCTGTCAGCTTTTTCTGTGCCTGCAGAATAGCGGCCGCACTATCGGTGAGTGCAAAGGCGCGCACAGCGTTGTCGTTCTTGCCGCAGGTTTCCTCGCCACGGGTGTTTATAGCTCGCCGGATCTTCACCCGGCCACCCTTAACGTCCTTCCAGCTCAGTCCGATCAGCTCGCCCGGACGAAGGCCAGTCACAACGCTAAACCTGTACGCATTGACATAAGGATCCTCGATCAGTTTGCCGTCCAGGATCGTAGTGTCCACCTCAAAAAGTGTACGCAGATCCTCCGGCTGCAATATTTCTTTTTCCTTGGAGCGTGCACCCTTTGGCACATGCAGTTCTTCCGGCCGCAGAGTGGACATTTTGCTCAGGCGCAGCCATTTGCAGAACATGGTCAAATCCGTGCACATGTTGGAAAGGTATTTTTTGCTCAGTCCTCCTGCAAATCCTTTGTTGATGATGGCTTGCAGCTGTTGTTCCGTCAGGTCTCCCACACGCCTCCGGCCAATGACTGGACGCACCCAGACGTTCCACCGGCTCTGGATCGGTTCCCAGTTGGAGCGGCTGGTGGTCAGTTTCAGCTCGCCGATCCACTGCGGATAGGCTGCTTCTACCAGCATCCGAGTATTGCTGATGCCGTCATCCAGCCATGCGTCCGCCTTTGCATTGGCTTCACGCTGGCCGGTGCGGCCGGGCTTTGAGCTGGTAAAGGATCTGCGCACGCCATTCTTTTGGACGTTGATCTGCCAGCGCTGCTGATTCGGCAGCCAGGCTGCTGTGTTGGTTCGTTTTCCCATAAAATACACCTCCACAGATACACTTTGACAAGCCTGCCCGGAGGTGGTAGAATACAGTTGTTCGGTCTGTATTGCCCTCTGGGCAGTCTGATCTGCACGCCCTCGGTGTTGGTAGCACCGGGGGCGTTTTTGTTTTGTTCAACTACCGAGGATTCCTCGGCAACTCATAATAAAGCGACCCCGCCATGGTACGCATCATTGAGAGGCGTGGCGGGGTCTGTATCATGCATTTGCATTATATGCCACGCAATAAAGCAAGCGGAAGAACGGTTTTACTCCTTTTTCTCCTCTGCATCTTCTGCTTCAAACTGTGCCTTTAAAAGTTCTATCATGTTCACCATTGGCAACACAATTTTGCCATTGTTAAGAACAGCGGTGGAAATTGTTTCAATTTTCCCGCGCGCAATACTATACAATGCGGTAGACCCGTTAAGCCATAGTGTCGTGAAAAATTCCTCGTCTTTTGTTTCGACCGATGTTGAAAATTCACCGATCAGAACAATATGGTATCCACAGTTTGCATCTTTATTATCCGGGACGGAATAATTTCCATCAAAGGTCAACCGGACACGTCCGATTTTTTCTTTCTGATCTTCTGAAACGGCCGGATTGCTCACCGCCACTTTTACATTTGCATTTAAAACAGCATCTTCGCCGATATCCAATAAATTATTTGTGATGGTGCACTCTGTAATAAAACTATTTTTATATTGGATATTGGCCGAAAACTCATTTATGTTCATTATGCAGCCCCTCCATTTGTCACCTTTCCAAAGTCAAGCCGAATCACATTTGAAAACTCTGTATTTTCAGAAACAATCGTGTGTGCACTCTGCGGGCGAACCGAAACAGAATTTACCGGCACGGATACTTCCTCAAAGACCAGAGGACATTCTACAGAAAGATTCAATGCATTAGCGATCTGCACAAGAGTATCGATCGTATAGTTGCATTCTCCGCTTTCCCAGCGGGATACCATGCTTTGCTTTACACCCATTTTTTCGGCCAGTTCTTTTTGGGATAAATTCAGTTGTTTGCGCGCCTCTCTGATGGTCTTGCTGATTTCAACACGAATTGCAGTTTGAGCCAACTCAACTACAGACATGTTTTCAGCCAAGGATTCCACCAAATCGGCCAATGTTGCTTTGCAGGGCATTTTCATCTCTCCTTCAATAATTCTTCTAAACGCTGTCTTGCAATTGGAATATGTGCCGAATAACTGGTTTTCTTTTTCCCTGCCCGTTCGTGGAACGTAGACAGTAGATAAATATGCTCATTCTGATAAGCAAATATAATGCGAAAATTCGTAGTCGCAAACAGAAAGCGCATTGAACACAACGGGGCTTCACCACTAAGATGTTCCATCGGCGCACCTCTTCCGCCAATGGCCGCATCTCCATACATTTTCAGGTTTGAAAGATATTCTTCCAGCTTAGAAAGAAATTGCCCTTCCATTCCTGCATTTTTTAGAAGCATAACCAGTTCTTTCAAGGTGTCAGAATGTAATATCAGCATATCATCATATTCAGAAAACAACTGGATCAGTAATTTCAAGAATTGATCTTTGTTCAGAAAAATCACTTCCTCCTATTGCAGAGTATATCACTTAAAAGTGATATTTACAACATTTCAATAAAATTTCACGCATTCTTGAACATCATATACCTTTTCACCCCACCCAGTGGGTCCAGCCCACGGCCTTGCCCTCGATCTGCACGTTGTTCAGTTCCGGGCCGGTGTAGACCATGGGCGCATAGGCGGCGTTTGCGGGCATCAGGGTCAGGGTGCCGTTCTGGTAGTACACCCGCTTGAGGGTGGCTTCCTCGCCGATGCGCACCGCGGCGATCTCGCCGTTTTCCACCTCGGGCTGGATGCGGATATACACCACGTCCCGGTCATGGATGCCGGCACCCTCCATGCTGTCGCCGTGGCAGATGAGGGAGAAATCGCACCGGATGTTCTCCGGCACGTCCACGATTTTTTCAATGTTCTGCTCTGCCAGGATGGGCGTGCCGCAGGCGATGGAGCCCACCAGCGGCACCTTGACCATCTTCGGCATGGGGATGAATCCCGGCGGGATGGTAGCCTTCTGGGTGGGCTGAGAGGGGCGCTCCGCGTCCATTGGGACATCATAGCCCATGAGCCAGGCCGGATTGACGTTCAGTGCCTCTGCGAACACCTGCACCCGGTTTTGCTTGGCTTCATAGCGTCCATTTATATAACAGCTTATGGTGCCCTCAGCAACTTTCGTTTTCTTGGAGAGGTCTGCGGCCTTCATGCCCCTCGCTTCAAGAGCCTGCGAAAGTCGGCTTGCGAAATCGCTCTGTTTCATTTGAACGTACCTCCGTCATGTCTTACTCACAGTATAACGCTCATTTATAGAAAACGCAAGATATTTTTTCAAAATCTTTAGAAAGCATATTGACTTTAGAAAACGCAAGTGGTAAAGTATTGGAAAGGAGGTGAGACAAATGGATTACTTAAAACTGCTCGGTCGCATCCGCGCCAATGGTATGACGCAGAGCGATGTTGCTCAGAAAATCGGCGTATCTCCTACAACTCTTAACAAGAAGCTGCGTGGTCATACGGATTTCACCCAGACCGAAATTCGCGATTTATGCCGTGTTCTCGCAATCCCTGATGCAGAAATTCCCACTTATTTTTTTGCCGCAAAACTTTAGTTTTCGCAAGTTTTTTTCATTCAACCGCCAAGGAGGTGAAACCATGAACAACAACAAAAAGCCCGGCGAACCGCTGGAGACGGAAGGCCGGGCGCTGGAGATTCAGATTACGCAATTGAACGAGCAGATTCTGTGCGAAATCAACGGCACACCCGTCCAAAACGTGAAAAGCTACTCACTTGTACAGTCCAGCAATGGTAGCACATTGCTGAATCTGATATTGGAGATCAATGCGGAAGTTGTGTCAGCCACGATACAAGCGCCGATGCAACCGCACTTGTAATCCATGAATGACGTTCCATGGTTTCAGAGAACCTAGAGAGCAAGCCTTTCTGCGGAGGAACCTGTCCGTTGACGATCATTTCAACAAGGTCAATCAGTTTTTGAACCTGCTCTTTATCGGGCGCATTTTCAAGTTCTGCCTTCTCACGCAACTCTTGAAAGTTTGGATTGTAATTGATTGTTGCAGTGTTGGATGTTCCAATTACAGAGCCATAAGCTGTCCCAATATTGTAAACATTGCTCTGACGCTGTTCGGTTTCTTTTCTGCGCTTCTCGGCCTCAGTAATATAGAACGCTTTTATTTCTTCCTGACGTTTCTGGAAGTATGAAGCCTGAGTTTCTGTGATATAGAGCCGTTCATTTGCCGGAGTAATAACCACATCATCAATTTTTATATCTGTTCCAGGCCGGAAACCAACGTATTGACGGTTTGTAGCATTTTCTCTGTTTGGCAATCCCGGAATCGTTGAAATGATCTCGCCATCGCGTTCAATCCTCATATCGATTCCATGCATTCTTAAAAAGTTTTCAAAAATCATTTTTTCACCCCCTTTCCATTTGATTTCAGTATAGCACGGGGAAGGGCCACCAACAAGGAGGTACACACCTACATGAACGACTTACAAATTTTCGAGAACCCGGAGTTCGGGTCCGTGCGCACTGTCGAGATCGACGGCACACCCTGGCTGGTAGGCAAAGACGTTGCCACGGCACTGGGGTACGCAAAACCCCAGAACGCAATTTCTCGCCACGTTGACTCCGAAGATCAAAAGGTTGCCCCGATTCAGGGCACCCCTGGTGGCGAGCAGGAAATGCTCATCATCAACGAATCGGGCCTGTACAGCCTGATCTTATCCAGCAAGATGCCCAAGGCAAAGGCCTTCAAGCACTGGGTCACCAGCGAGGTGCTGCCCGCCATCCACAAGACCGGCGCATACGAGAGCTTCCAGGCCAAGCAGCACATCGAGCAGCTGGAAGCCACCAACACCCGGCTGAACGCCGCCATTGCCGCCGTGAACGATGCAAAGAAGAACCTTGCCATTGCCCGCGAGAACCACGATTTTTATGTGGAGCGGCGCAACGAAACCAAGAACCTGCTGGCAGACGTCCGTGCCCTGCACGCCAAGAACTGCGACAAGGAGCGCCACGCCGCGCAGGTCGAGCGGGACTGGCAGAACTATCTGGACGCCCAGATCAACCAGCTGCAGGTCGTGGCCATCGGCCTGCCCGGCTTTGACGAGATCATGGCAACGGCGCTGGAGACCGCCCTGCCGGACAAGAAGGAGGCCGCCCAGTGAACGGCCGCAACAAGCGCTGGGCAGAACAGCGCTGGGACAAACGCCAGCCGGAGAGGCTGGCACACATCCGCAAAAAGAAGGAGGACAAAAGCCATGAGAAAGCCAAGAAGCCCTTACCTGAAGCTGGCCCGCCTCATCGAGGACGAAGGGTTTGAGCATCGGGAGTTTGCCAAGCTGGTCGGCATGGGTGAAAGTACCCTGTCCACCCGCCTGAACCCGAAGCCGGAGCAAAAGAACAATGAGTGGCGCCATTACGAGATCACCGCCATTTGCAGGGAGCTTCACATCCCGCAGGAGCAGATCGGAGAGTATTTCTTCCCCGCCGTCGAGAAAGGAGAAACTGCATGAAAATCAAATCCACCGTTTTGCAGGTGCTGGCAGCCGCCAGTCTGGGCGCAGGCCTGCTGTACGCCATGGGCATTGAGGGCGGGGCCCAGCTGGGCGGCACGATCACCGACGGCGAGTTCACCACCGCCATGGTGCTCATTCTGGCGGCCCTTGCCCTGATGCGCATCAGCTTTGCCGTGCAGGACGCCGAGGAGAAAGCCGGCAAGAAGGTCCACAAGGAGCCCCAGAACACCGTCAAGGGCAAGCGGAAGGTGGGGTAACCCCCATGCCTGACCTTGTCAACAATGCCTTTTGGTATACGGTCTGGGACGCCAAGAGCGGTGACCTGATTGCCAGCGGCACGGCTGCCATGTGCGCCCGGCGGCTGGGCTACGCCAGCGCAAATTCTTTTGCCGCTTCCGTCTGCCACTGGTTCAAGGACGGCAGGCAGCACGTCAAGTACATTTGCCAGCGGGAGCTCATCCCGCGCAGCGAGGTGGACAGCCTGCCACGCAAAACAAAAAGGCCCGCCCGTGTTCGCAGCACGGACGAGCCCAAGGGTGATGGATTCTCTACTCCCCATCACCCCGAAGAATAACACACTTTGGAGGTTTTTACAAGCATGAAAGGTATTCTGATCGAACCGGGCCGCGCCCCGGAACCGGCAAATCTGCCGGACACCCTCTCCGCTATGGAGGCCCGGCTTGGCGGCACGGTGGAGCATTACATCTTCCCGCGCACCCCGGCGGTGCTGTTCTTCCGCACGGCGGGCCAGCCGGTCAACCGTGTGGTGCGCGGCCAGCCCCTGTGCGGCACCATCTTCTGCTATGGCTGGCGTGGCGGCGACATCAAGCCGCTGTCCGGTGCCCTGCTCGCCGAGCTGCTGGACCGTCTGAAGGACACGGAGGTGCGGGTATGAACACCTACATCTGCAAGTGTGGGCGGAGGGTGAAGAAGTCCACCAATGCCGACAACACCGGCAATCGTCTGGAAGGGTACGGCCCGGGCCATGAATGCTATGGTTGTCCTTATGTCCTGTCGTGGGGCAATTACGAGTGGAACGAGGAGGCCAAGAGCTTAGAGCAAAAGGCCAAAGGTTATGAATGTCGCATAAGCAAAACGCTTGCTTATGATTCCAGGTTTATCGGCTCCACCAAGGACAAATGCACCTGTTCTGTCGTCAGTCTGGATTTTGATTTTTTGGAGCAGATCAGTTCCTGGGTCAAGAAAACTTTTACATCAGGTGAGTTGACTGGGTACTTTTCTCGAGGCGAGATTCGAGCCACAGACTACTGCCACAATGGCCGCTACCAGTACACGCTGTGCTGTGCTCAAAACAAAAAGGGCATTGCAGCTAAAGCAGCATTGTTTGAACATTTCTTCAACTCGGGCGGCAGCCGCAAGGATATGACCCCGCAGCAGGAAATGGAAAAGGTTCTGGCCGACATCAAAAAGGCAACTCAGGCAAAGGAGAAACTGGAATGTACGACGATGGATTCTGCGGCCCCGTCCGAGAATGCGGACGCTTCTTCTGCGACTGGTGGTGCGCCTTTGACGACTGGAACGACCTTGATGACGAAACCTGCCCATTCAGCCCCGCAAGACAAAACCCCAACCTCCTTCCCGATGAACTCTCTTGCCGCCCCCACCTTTGATTTCTCCGCCCTGGGCGACCTGTCCGGGCAGGCCGCCGAGGCCGACCAGCAGTTTGACCTTCACTATGGAGCAGCTCAGGACGAATACCTGATCTCCTGCATCTACCTGGCCCGGATCCACGCCCTGACGGCCAAGGCTGGCCGCTATGGCGGCGGCACCTGGACCAAGTGGTACGAGAGCAAGGGGCTGAGCCATGGCAGCGTGACCAAGATGGTCCAGAACGGCGAGGCTTTTAATTCGTCAACTGTTGACGAATTAAAACAGCTGCCCAACCTGACCCGGAAGGACCTGAACCTCATTGCCCGGTCCGGCTGTGCGGACCAGGTGGTGGCCGCCGCCGGGGACAGCCAGCGTGTCCAGGACCTTCTGGCCCAGATCAAGAGCAAAGACGCCCAGCTGGAGGGCGCTCACGCCGACATCTCCGGCCTGAAGGACCGTGCCACCGCCGCCGAAGCCCGGGAGGAAGAAGCATGGAGCATGGTGAGCAAGGCACAGGACGAAGCAAAGGCGGCACAAGAAAATCTTGACTACGAGGTCAGCCAGAACGACGCCCTGCACGAAGAAAAGGGGCAGCTGCTGCGGGAGTGTGAGGCGGCAAAGCAGGCCCGTGCAGAGGCCGAAGCCCGTGCCAAGGATGCTGAGAATCAGCTGGCCGGGGCCCGGCAGGTGGCCCAGGCGGCAAAGCTGCGGGGCGACAAGCTCAAGGCCGAGAACGACGCGCTGAAAAGTCAGCCCATCACCGCGGTGGTGGACGAGGAAGAGGTGGACCGCCGGGCCGGAGAAAAAGCGTACCAGATGGCGGCAGATATGACCGCCGAGCTGCAGGAAAAACTGGACGCCGTCACCGGAGACGCAGAGCAGGACGTCCGGAACGCTTACGACAGCGTCCTGCTGGCCAGCCGGGCCATGCTGAACGCCTGGCAGATGGTAAAGCCGCAGTTCCGCAAGCTGCCGGAGGAGCAGCGCGAAGCCCTTGCTAACCAGATCATCCACACCATCGGCAGCATTCAAGGGGAGGTAACGAAATGTCTGTAAAGATCACGGCTCTGGAAGCCGAAAACGTCAAGCGCATCAAGGCGGTGGCCTTTGCGCCGTCGCCCACCGGGCTCACCCTCGTGGGCGGCAACAACAATCAGGGCAAGACCAGCGTGCTGGACGCACTGGCGTGGGCCCTGGGCGGGGAGCGTTTCCGCCCGGATGCCGCCCAGCGGGACGGCGCGGTCGCCCCGGCGCACCTCAAGGTCACCCTGTCCAACGGCGTGGTCGTGGAGCGCAAGGGCAAGAACGCCAGCCTGACCGTCACCGACCCTACCGGGCGGCGCAGCGGTCAGCAGCTGCTCAATGCGTTCGTGGAGCCGCTGGCCCTCGATCTGCCCCGCTTCATGGAATCCACCGACAAGGAAAAAGCCGACATCCTGCTGCGCATTATCGGCGTGGGGTCAGAGCTGCAGGTCAAAGATCTGGAGATCAAGGGCCTGTACGACAAGCGCACCTTCACCGGCCAGCTGGCCGCCCAGAAAAAGCACTTTGCCGAGGAAATGATCTCCTACCCGGAAGCCCCGGACGAGCCGGTGAGCGCCTCCGAGCTCATCCGCCAGCAGCAGGACATCCTTGCCCGCAACGGCGAGAACCAGCGCAAGCGCCGGCAGGCGCAGGAGCTGACCCGCAAGCGGGATGAGGCCATGGCCGAGATGCAGCGGCTGGATGAGCGCATCGCCGAGCTGACCGCCCGGCGGGAGGAAGTGAGCAAGAAGCACACGGCATTGTTCGTGCAGGCGATGGAAGCCAGTAAATCCGCCGAGCAGCTGCAGGATGAATCCACCGCCGAACTGGAAGCGTCCATCCGGGACATCGAGGAGACCAACCGCAAGGTGCGTGCCAACCTCGAAAAGGCCCGCGCCGAGGACGAGGCCGCCCAGTACGCCAGCGACTACGACAAGCTGACCGGCCAGATCGAGGACAAGCGTGCCGAGCGCATGGCCCTGCTGAACGGGGCCGACCTGCCCCTGCCGGGCCTCAGCGTGGAGGACGGCGTCCTTACTTACAACGGCAAGCGCTGGCGGGACATGTCCGGCAGCGACCAGCTGCGGGTGGCCACGGCCATCGTGCGGCGGCTGAACCCGGACTGCGGTTTCGTGCTGCTGGACAAGCTGGAGCAGATGGACCTGACCACCCTGACCGAGTTTGCAGCCTGGCTGGAAGCCGAGGGCCTGCAGGCCATTGCAACCCGCGTGTCTACCGGCAGCGAATGCCAGATCATCATCGAGGACGGCATGGTCAAGGGCACCGAGCCGCCCGCCGAAAAGCCCCAGCCGAACAAGAGCTGGACGAAAGGAGCGTTTTAAATGAGCAAGTATTCCGTGACCACCGGCGTGCAGACCGCGCCGGTCAAAACCGTGCTCTACGGGCCGGAGGGCATTGGCAAATCCACCTTTGCCTCCCATTTTCCGGATCCGGTGTTCATCGACACCGAGGGCGGCACCAAGCGGCTGAATGTGGCCCGCCTGCCCCAGCCCACCAGCTGGGCGATGCTGCTGGACGAGGTGGCAGAGGTGCGCAAGGGCAGTGTGCCCTGCGGCACGCTGGTCATCGACACCGCCGACTGGGCCGAGCGCCTGTGCATCCAGGCGGTGTGCGCCCGTGCCAAGGTCAACGGCATCGAGGATTTTGGCTACGGAAAGGGCTACACCTACGTCAAGGAGGAGTTCAGCAAGCTGCTGGACGCGCTGGAAGAGGTGCTCAATGCCGGGCACAACGTGGTGGTGCTGGCCCACGCGGCCATCACCAAATTCGAGCAGCCGGACGCCGTGGGCAACTATGACCGCTGGAGCATGAAAACCTCCAAGCAGGTGGCTCCGCTGCTGCGGGAATGGTGCGACATGCTGCTGTTCGCCAACTACAAGACCGTGGTGGAAAAGGCCGGCAGCGGCCCCAACGCCAAGAACAAGGCCAGCGGCGGCCGCCGGGTGCTGTACACCACCCATCACCCCTGCTGGGACGCCAAAAACCGCTTTGGCCTGCCGGAGGAGCTGCCCCTTGACTACGCATCCATTGCAGCCTGCATCCCCGAAAGCAGTGCCCCAAAGGCTCCCTCCCAGAGGGAGCTGGCACCGCAGGTGACTGAGGGAGTTCCCGCCCCGAGCGCCGAGGCCGACATCCTGCCCAGCCCCGCACCACAGCCCCAGCCGCCTCACGAGGAAGTGCCGCCCGCCCTGCTCACACCGGATCTGATCGCGCTGGGCGTGCCGGAAAAGCTGGCTCCCCTGATGAGTTCCAACAACGTGACCCCGGAGGAGCTGCAGGCTGTGGTGGGCAAGCGGGGCTATTTCCCCGAGGATATGCCCATCCGGGACTACCCCGCCGATTTCGTGGAGGGTTGCCTGGTGGCCGCATGGCCCCAGGTGCTGCAGATGGTGCTGGACGGCCGTGACCTGCCGTTTTAACCATCTCACCGCTTCGGTCTGGCTTTGCCAGCGCCTTGCGGAGCTCCCCCGAAGGGGGAGCCAAGAATCAATGAAGAAAAGGAGAACTTACTTATGAACGACATGAACAACGAAGGCCGCGCATTCGGCTGGGACGACGAATTTACCAACGAACAGCAGGAGTTCGTCCTGCTGCCCGAGGGGGAGTACCCCTTTGAAGTGACCCAGATGGAGCGTGCCCGCTATGAGGGCGGGGCCAAGCTGCCGCCCTGCTCCATGGCAAAACTGACCCTGCGCATTTATGGCGGGGCCAAGGGCGACACCACCGTGACCCACCGCCTGTACCTGCATACCAAGACACAGGGTCTGCTGGGCGCGTTCTTTGAGAGCATCGGCCAGTGCAAGCGGGGCGAAACCTTCCGCCCCCGCTGGAACGAGGTGGTAGGTGCCAAGGGCATCTGCAAGCTGGGCGTCCGGGAGTACACCAAACAGAGCGGCCCTCACGCCGGTGAGACCGGCCAGAGCAACGAGGTGCAGCGCTTCCTGCCGCCCCCGGCACCCAAGGCGGCACCCTCGCAGGGCTGGACGCAGGGGGCATTCTGATGGGGCAGGAACTGAGACCCTACCAGCAGCAGGCCCGTGACCGCATCCACGCCGAGTGGGACGCCGGCCACACCCGCACCCTGCTGGTGCTGCCCACCGGCACCGGCAAGACCATCGTGTTCGCGTCGGTGGCCGCCGATCAGGTGCGTGCCGGGGACCGGGTGCTGATCCTCGCCCACCGGGGCGAACTGCTGGAGCAGGCCGCCGACAAGCTCCGCCGCGCCACCGGCCTTGGCAGCGCGGTGGAAAAGGCGGGTTCTACCTGTCTGGGCAGCTGGTTCAACGTCGTGGTGGGCAGCGTGCAGACCCTGCAGCGCACTGCCCGGCTGGAACGCTTCCCACGGGACTACTTCGGCACCATCATCATCGACGAGGCCCACCACGCCATCACCGACGGTTACCGCCGCATCCTGGACTACTTCGAGAGTGCAAAGGTGCTGGGTGTGACCGCCACCCCTGACCGGGGCGACATGCGCAATCTGGGCGAGGTGTTCGACAGCCTGGCCTTTGAGTACAAGCTGACCGATGCCATCAAAGAGGGGTATCTGTGCAAGATCATGGCCCAGACCGTCCCGCTCCAGCTGGACATCTCGTCCGTGACCCTGAGCGGCGGCGACTACGCCGTGGCCGACCTCGGCACCGCGCTGGACCCGTATCTGGAGCAGATCGCCGCCGAGATGGCCGTGCGCTGCAAAGACCGCAAGACGGTGGTGTTCCTACCCCTCATCCGGACGAGCCAGAAGTTCCGGGACCTGCTGAACACCTACGGCTTCCGGGCTACCGAGGTCAACGGCCAGAGCGACGACCGCAGGCAGGTGCTGGCCGACTTCGACGCCGGCAAATACAATGTGCTGTGTAACTCCATGCTGCTCACCGAGGGCTGGGACTGCCCCTCCGTGGACTGCGTGGTGGTGCTGCGGCCCACCAAGGTGCGCAGCCTGTACAGCCAGATGGTGGGGCGCGGCACCCGCCTTTTCCCGGGCAAGACCGACCTGCTGTTGCTAGATTTCCTGTGGATGACCGACAAGCACGAGCTGTGCCGCCCGGCAGACCTGGTCTGTGAGGACCGCACTGTGGCCCGCCAGATGACCGAGCATCTGGCCGAGACCGGCTGCCCGGAGGACATCGAGGAGGCCGCCGCCCAGGCCAGCGAGGACGTGGTGGCCCAGCGGGAAGAAGCCCTTGCCAAGCAGCTGGAAGAGCAGCGCCGTAAAAAGGCAAAACTGGTGGACCCGCTGCAGTACGAAATGAGCATTCAGGCCGAAGATCTGGCCGGGTATGTGCCCGCCTTTGGCTGGGAGGCCGGTCCGCCCAGCGAGCAACAGACCGCCGCGCTGGAAAAGCTGGGCATCCTGCCGGACGCAGTGGAATCCGCCGGCAAGGCCGCCCTGCTGCTGGACCGCCTGAACAAGCGCCGGGACGAGGGCCTGACCACGCCCAAACAGATCCGCTGTCTGGAAAAGTACGGGTTCCAGCATGTGGGCACCTGGAGCTTTGAGGCCGCCCGCCACATGATCGATCGCATAGCGGCTCAGGGCTGGCGCGGCGTGCCCAAGGGCGTGAACCCCCGCACCTATACCCCCGCTGCGGAGCCGCCTGCTGCAGACAGTCTTTTTGATTTTGGATGGTAACGTGAATGGACAATGCGAATGAACTCAAAGAAGCGCTGGATTTTCTCAGCCCGTCCGCCCTGACCTACGACGAATGGATCCTGGTGGGCATGGGCCTGAAGGAAGCCGGCCTGCCCGTGGAAGCATGGGAACAGTGGAGCGCCCGGGACGGGGGCCGCTACCACAAAGGCGAGTGCGCCAAGAAGTGGGCCAGTTTCCACGGCGGCGGGGGCAGCCCCGTCACGGCCAGCAGTATCTTTCAGCTGGCCTATTCCAGCGGATGGAGAGGCCCTGCCGGCCATGCACTGGACTGGAACGACGACATCTCCGCCGGGACGAACCACACAGACGGCCAGCTGGTAGACCCCCGTTGGGTGGAAGCCCACGATCTCACCCTGCCGGAACAGTGGGACCCTGTGGACCAGCTCAGGCGCTACCTGCAGGCCCTGTTTGAAGAGGACGAGTATGTGGCCTATGTCACCGAGAGTTTCATGGCCGACGACAAACGCCGCCCGGCCAAGGGCAGCTGGACCCGCACCGCCGGGCAGCTCCTTGCCGAACTGGGCACCTGCGGCGGGGATCTCGGCAAGGTGCTGGGCGACTGGGACCCGGAGGTGGGTGCCTGGATCTGCTTCAACCCCGTGGACGGCACAGGCCGCAAGGACGCCAACGTCACCGCCTACCGCTACGCCCTTGTGGAGTGCGATAACATGGAGCTGGGCAAGCAGCAGGCCATCATCAAGCAGCTGAAGCTGCCCTGCGCCGCGCTGGTGTACTCCGGCGGCAAGAGCGTCCACGCCATCGTCAAGGTGGACGCCCCGGACTATGCCGAGTACCGCAAGCGGGTGGATTACCTCTACGCTGCCTGCCAGAAAAACGGCCTGACCCTCGACCAGCAGAACCGCAACCCCAGCCGCCTGAGCCGGATGCCCGGCATCCTGCGCGGCGACAAGCGGCAGGTGCTTCTGGAGACCAATTTCGGCAAGAGCTGCTGGGACGAGTGGGTGGACTGGCTGGAAGCCGAGACCGACGACCTACCGGACACCGAGAACCTCGCCGCCGACTGGGAGCACCTGCCCCCGCTGGCAGACCCGCTCATCTTCGGGGTGCTGCGCAAGGGCCACAAGATGCTGCTGGCGGGCCCCAGCAAGGCCGGCAAGAGCTTTGCCCTCATCGAGCTGTGCATCGCCATTGCCGAGGGCAAGCCGTGGCTGGGCCAGTTCTCCTGCGCCCAGGGCAAGGTGCTGTACATCAATCTGGAGCTGGATCGGGCCTCCTGCCTGCACCGCTTCAAGGATGTGTACACCGCCATGGGCCTGCCGCCGGAGCACCTGAAAAACATTGACATCTGGAACCTGCGCGGTGCGTCCGTGCCCATGGACAAGCTGGCCCCCAAGCTCATCCGCCGGGCCCAGAAAAAGGGCTACATGGCCGTGGTGCTGGACCCCATTTATAAGGTAATCACCGGCGACGAGAACAGCGCCGACCAGATGGCCAAGTTCTGCAACCAGTTTGACCTTGTGTGCCGCGCACTGGACTGCGCCGTGATCTACTGCCACCACCACAGCAAAGGTGCCCAGGGCGGCAAGCGCAGCATGGACCGTGCGTCCGGTTCCGGCGTGTTCGCCCGTGACCCGGACGCCATGCTGGACATGACCGAGCTGACGCCCACCGACGCCATCCGGGAGCAGCTGCGCAACAAGGCAGCTTGTCGGGTCATCAAGGCCATGCTGGACAAGCGCGGCCATGCGGACGCCTACGGCCCGGACGATACCCTCAGCAAGAGCCGGATGCTGGCCGTGGCCAAGGAGTGCCTGGGCCTGGCCGACCTGCGGGCCATTGACGCCGAAGTCGCCGCCGCCCAGAAGCAGGCCGACGGCATGACTGCCTGGCGCATCGAGGGCACCCTGCGCGAGTTTGCCCGGTTCGACCCGGTCAACCTCTGGTTTGATTACCCCGTGCACAAGCCGGACAGCGGTCTGCTGGAGGATCTGCAGCCGGACGGAGACGTCAAGGGCTTTGCCGCACGCGGCGCGGAAAAGCGCTGGGGCAGCCGGGAGAAGCTGGCCAAGAACAAGTCCGTGGAGCTGTCCACCGCCTACGAATCCTGCACGATGGATGGCAAGGTCACTGTCTACGCCATGGCCGAGTATATGGGCCTGAAGCCGGACACCGTGCGCCGCCGCCTGAAAGCCGACGGCGGTTACTGGATCGACGGCACCGACGTGGGCCGCAAAGAACCCGGTTCGGATGGATGATTACAGATTGCAATATTTTGCTTTACAGAAAGTACAAAAACGGTAAAATGCCCGGATAATCCGCATCCGCATTTTTTACGGATTTCGGAAAATGCCGCATTTTCCTACGGATCCGGGACGGAAAATGCCTATATATAATAGCATAATCCGTCCGTGTGTGATGGGGATCCCGGAGGATGGGGCGTGCACAGCCCCCATCCATCCGGGGAACCCTCCCCATCACGTTGGCCTGCATCAAAAAAAAAGAAAAACGAGGTGAACCCCATGTACATGCAATTCTTTATCCCCATGCAGCCGCCCACCACCACCCACAACGCAAAGCAGCTGCACGCCTACATGAAGGGCGGCCAGCCCCACGCAGTGCTCCACGACAGCCCGGAGCTGAAAGCCGCCCGCGCCAAGCTCCACGCATATCTCGCGCCCCATGCGCCCAAAGCGCCCATCCCGGCAGGCCAGCCGGTGCGGCTTCTGGTCAAGTGGTGCTTTCCCACCGAGGGCAAGCGCCGCAGCGGCGAGTGGCGCACCAGCAAACCCGACACCGACAACCTGGAAAAGGCCCTCAAGGACGAGATGACCCGCCTGCACTTCTGGGCGGATGACGCGCAGGTGTGCAGCGAGATCGTGGAGAAGTTCTGGTCGGACCCCTGCGGGGTGTTCGTCCGGGTGGAGGAAGTTTGATGACCTACGAAGAGAAAAAGGCCTGGCTGTGGCGGTACCGGTCGGCCAAGCGGTTCGAGCGGCTGCGGCTGGACGAGCTGGCCACGCTGGAGGCCGAAGCCATGCACACGACCCAGCGCTATTCCGCCATGCCGGGCGGCGGCGGGGACGGTCAGGCACTGCCCCGCGCGGTGGAGCGCATCGAGGAAGCCCGGCAGGCTGCCGAAGCACAATCCGCCGTGTGCGACGCCATCCGCGCCGAGCTGATGGACGTGTTCAGCCAGTTGGACAACGAGGTGGATTTCATGATCCTGTTCCGCCGGTACGTCCTGCTGGAGGACTGGGACAAGATCGCCGTTTACGTCCGGTTGTCCCGCAGCCAGATGTTCCAGCATCACAGCGCCGCCGTCCGTCAGCTGGACATCAAAAGTCCGGAGCAAACCGGAGCAGACCGGACTTGATAATACGGTCAACCCCTGCTAAAATTTAAACTGCCGAAGCCCGCAGGAAAGGTTTACTCCCTTCAATCCTGCGGGCTTTGTGCTGCCCGGCTGCGACAGGGGAACACACATTTACTCACCCAACAGCCTGAATGTACCAGCCGGGCACCCTTTGCATATTTCTGGCCGTCCTCCGGGGCGGCTTTTGTTTTACCTGAACCATGAGAGGTGGTGACGTGTCCAACGAGAAGAATCTTATCCCGTTCAACAAGCGAACGGAGAGCGAACAGAGAGAAATCGCCCAGCAGGGCGGCATTGCGTCCGGCAAGGCACGCCGCCGCAAACGCAGCATGAAGGAAGCCGCCGACTATTACCTCAGCCTGCCGGAGACCGACCGCCGCCGGGTGAATGCCCTGCTGCGGGATGAGGTGGACCCGGAGGACGTGGACAACCAGATGAGCGTGGTCATGGGCATGGCCGAAGCCGCAAAGCGCGGCGATGCCCGCGCCGCCGGGGTGCTGCTGAAGATGCTGGGCGAGGAAGCCCCGCAGGAGGACCCCGGTGCAGACGCACTGGAAAATGCCCGCAAACTGCTGGGAGGGATCGACAGTGCCATTGACTGAGTATCAGCAGGCGTTTCTCCGCAACTGCTCCCACCGCTGGAACATCAAGACCGGGGCCACCCGAAGCGGCAAGACCTATCTGGACTGTGCCGTCACCATCCCGCAGCGCATCCTTGCGGCCCGGGACGAGGGCCTGCTGGTCATGCTGGGCAACACCCTGGGCACGCTGGAACGCAACGTGCTGGAGCCCATGCGGGCGCTCTGGGGGCCGGATCTGGTGGGCATCGTGCGCACCTCGGCGTCCGGCAACATCGTGCAGCTGTTCGGCCGCAAGGTGTATGTCCTCGGTGCCGACAACAAAAAGCACATTGCCCGCATCCAGGGCGCTGCCTTCGAGTATGCCTACGGTGACGAGATCACCACCTGGGACGAGGGCGTCTTTCAGATGCTCAAGAGCCGCCTTTCCTGCCCGCACAGCCATTTTGACGGCACCTGCAACCCGGATAACCCCCAGCACTGGTTCAAGAAATTCCTCGACTCGGACGCCGACATCTATTGTCAGGCCTACACCATCGACGACAACCCCACCCTGCCGCCGGAGTTCGTGGCCCAGCTGAAAAAGGAGTACACCGGCACGGTGTACTACAACCGGTTCATTCTGGGGCAGTGGGCTGCGGCGGGCGGCATCATCTACCAGCCCTTCGCCGACAGCCTTGCCGAGGGCGGCGACCGCCGGTTCCTCTGGCCTGCCGGGACGCCCTGCAAACCGTGGCGCGTCCACATCGGGGTGGACTTCGGCGGCAACGGTTCCCAGCACGCCTTTGTGGCAACGGGCATTTTGCCGTACTATTCCGGCGTCGTGGGGCTGGCATCCCAGCGGGTGGACCCCCGCAACCAGGATGCCGACTACCTGGCCAACCAATTGCTCACCTTCTGCCTGGCCGTGTTCGCACGGTACGGCGAGATCCATTACATGTTCTGTGACAGCGCCGAGCAGACGCTGATCAACCACATCCGCACCCGGCTGCGGGCCTCTAAACTGTACTGGCTGGCCGACCGGGTGAATAACTCTGCAAAAATTCAGATTATCGACCGCATCCGCCTGACGTCCATTCTCATGGGCGGCGGGCGCTTTTGGTATATGCCGGAGGCCGCCACCCTGCGGGACGCCCTTGCAAGCGCCCTGTGGAGCCAGAAGCGCCCCGGCGTGGACGAGCGTCTGGACGACGGCACCACCGACATTGACACCCTCGACGCCTTTGAGTACACCATTGAGCGTGATTACAGGAGACTGACTGCAAGATGAACGTTTCGGCCTTTATCGAATATCTGAACAAAACCAAACATCTGCAGTTGGATGCGGATTATTACGGCAACATTGAAGTCTGGCGGCAATGGTGGAAGGGCGATGTTCCCGACATCCACGACCAGAAGGAGGACGCCCCGGACGGCAGCGTCATTTCCCGGCGTCTGGCTTCCCTGCGGATGCCGAAACATGTCTGCGAGGACTGGGCAAACCTGCTGCTCAACGACAAGACCACCTTCCAGATCGGCGACGCAAAGAGTGCCGCCTACCTGCTGGGCAGTGATGAGCAGCAGACCGGCGGCCTTTTGCGGCAGCTGCATTTCTGGGAGAATGCCAACAAGCTGGTGGAGCAGGCCTACTGGTCCGGCACCGGTGCTTTTGTGCTGAGTGTGGAAGGCCTGACGGTGGATGCCGCCGGGAACGCCCTGCCCTCGCCGCAGGGGCGCATTCAGCTGGACTATGACCCCGCCTGCTGCATCCTGCCCATCAGCGTGGAGCGGGGCGTGGTGACCGAGGCCGCCTTTGTGTCCGAGTGCGTGATGGGCGGTAAGCCCGCCGTCTATCTGCAGACCCACACCTGCAAGGGCGGCGAACGGACCATCACGAATGAATGGTTCGAGGTGATGGACGATGTTTCCGGCACGCCGAAATTTGCCAAGGCCAAGACCCCGCCGGGCATGGTGGAGCACATCACGGTCACCGGCGCGCCGGCATGGTTCAGCCTGTTCAGCCCGGCTGTCGCCAAAAACATCGACGGCGGCATGGGGCTGGGTATGAGCGTCTTTTCCGAGGCGCTGGACGCAGCCCAGATGGCGGATTACGCCTTTGACAACTACCGGCAGGACCTCCGCCTGGGCGGCAAGAAAATTTTCTATGACCGCTCCATGTGCAAAAAGTGGGTGGACAAGGACGGTGTGGAGCACGCTGTGCCGCCGGATGCCGTTCACCGCCAGATCTTCTACGAGCTGCCCGCACCGGAAGGCAGCATCGACCAGCCGGCCGCATGGCGGGAGTACAACCCCGACCTGCGCACCGAGGACAACCACCGGGCCGTGCAGGATGCTCTGGACATGATGAGCTTCAAGTGCGGGCTTGGCTGCCACCGCTACAGTTTTGAGCTGGGCAAGGTGGCCACCGCCACCGAGTACACCGGCAGCCGACAGGACCTTGTGCAGAACGCCAACAAAAACCAGATCCCCATTGAGACGGCACTGATCGGCATTCTGCGGGCCATCCTGTGGGCGGCAAAGAACCTGCTGGGTGCAGATGTGGACCCGGACACCAGCATCTCGGTCAACTGGGACGACAGCTACATTGTCAGCGAGCAGGAGCGCACCGCACAGCTGCGGGAGGACGCTCTGGCAGGGCTTGTGCCCCGCTGCCGGTATCTGTCCGCCCGGTATGGTCTGAGCGAGGACGAGGCCCACCAGTGGGCGGCAGAGGCCAAGGCTGACAGCCAGACCGATGAGCAGCTCACCTTCGGAGGTGCCTGATGTTGCCGCCGAGCTACCTCGATGCCATGCCGGATGCCTTTGTGCAGCTGGCGCAGCAGGTCGAGGATGAGATCTTACAGGATGTCGCCCGGCGCATCGGCAAAATGGGTACCCTCACCGAAACGGCCGACTGGCAGTTGTGGCGCTACCAGCAGACCGAGGCGGTGCGGGAGAACGTGGTCAAGCTGCTGGCAAAGTACAGCGGCAAGAGCGAAGCCACCATCCGCAGGCTGCTCAAAGAGGCTGCCACCGAAGCCATGGAGCGGGAAGATGCCATCTATTACCACTACAACCTCGAGCCCACACCCTTTGAAGAGAGCGCGGCCCTGAACAACCTGCTCAACGCCGGTGCCCGGCAGACCTGCGGCACATGGCGGAACCTCACGGCCACAACGGCCAACACCGTCTCCGGGGCCTTTGAGCGCACGCTGGATGTCGCCTGGGGCAAGGTGGCCACAGGTGCCTTTGACTACAAAACCGCCGTCAAGCAGGCTGTGGACAGCCTTGCAGACGAGATGCCGGAGATCACTTACCCCAGCGGCCACACAGATTCGCTGGAAGTTGCGGCCCGCCGGGCGGTGCTGACCGGTGTCAACCAGACCGCAGGCAAGCTGCAGGAAGCCCGCATGGACGAAATGAACGTGGAGTTCGTTGAGACCAGCGCCCACGGTGGTGCCCGCCCCAGTCACGCCGAGTGGCAGGGTCGGCGCTTCCATCGGGGCGGGGCTGTGGACTACCTGGGCAAGCATTACCCGGACTTTGAGCAGGCCACCGGCTACGGAACCGGCGCTGGGCTTTGCGGCTGGAACTGCCGCCACACCTTTTTTGCCGTATTCCCTGAGCTGGGCGACCCGCCCACCTGGACGGAGGAGAGCCTGCAGGAGCTGAACGCCCGGAACATCGAGTACAACGGCAAACTGTACACCCAGTACGAGGTCAACCAGATGCAGCGTGCCCGGGAGCGGAACGTGCGCAAATGGAAGAAGCGGTATCTGGCCGAGAGTGCCGCCGGGTCTGACACCACCGACAGCGCCGTGCGCCTGAAAGCAGCCCGCCAGAGCCTGAGCGAGTTTGCCAAGGCCACCGGCTGGCGGGTAGACAGTGCCCGGGTCAGCGTGCCCAAGTTTGGCCGGAGTGAAGCTAGCAAGGCGAGTGCACAGGCCCGGAAAGCATCTTCTACGTATAGCAGCTTGAACACAAAGGCGAAACCTGTTACAATGCAGTCAATCGCAAACATTAAGGCATTCAGCTGCGACACGTTGGATGCCGCCGGACAACAACAGCTGAAAAATGCCCACAAGCGCCTTCTCATGGTTGCTTCAAAGCAGCGGGAAAACGTTGAGGTGGGCAGAGTGTTCGACATCAAGATGAAGCCAATGACCAAGGATATCATTGGTTTGTCGGGTGGGCATTCTGTTCAGCTGCCAAACCCAGATGTTCCCTATATTGCGATTCACACCCATCCTGCGTGCGGCAATTTTTCAAATGGTGATCTTCGGCAATTTGTGCGAAACTCAAATTTGAAATTGCTTACCGCTCTCGGACACGATGGGCATATTTACGCAATAGAAAAGACCTCGGCTTTTGAAGAAAGCTCTGCAAAACAAGTCATTCGGCAGATGGATTGTGCGATTGATAAATTGCTCAAATCCACGCTGACGGATGAGCAGGTTCTTGAAAAGGCAGAGGGCGTTATTTCGGACTGCATAAAGGAGTTGCAGAAAAATGGTGCCAAATTCTACGAATAAACATTCCTACACAGAGCAGGAAATTAAAGAAATGCAGCAAGTTCTTCTGGAAACTCCGATGGATCCGGCATATGATGATATCTGTAACTCATTTTACGACGGGTGGGACAGAACTGTCCACCGGCAGATGTACGTTCGTGACTGCTACAGTATCTTGAAAGAGCTTGACCAGCTTCCGCCCAATATCAAATGACCACCATCCACCCGGACGGTGGTTTTCTTTTACTCATTTTTCAGAAAGGAACGAACTATGAAAAAGATTCTTCTCGCTCTTGCACTGGCAGCATCCATCCTGCTGTGCGGTTGTTCGGAAGCCGACAAGGCAAACGCCAATATTTCCAAGCAGGCAGATTACTTTGAGAGTGAGCGCAAGATCACCGTCTACAATGCCCGCACCGACAAGGTCATTCTGGAAGCCGAGGGCTATATGTCCATCTCGAATAACGATAACAACGAGCTGGTCTGCACGGTGAAGGTCGGCCCGGATACCTACCGCAAGAATTACATCTACCTGAACGACTACACCATGTATGTGGTGGAGGACATCACCGGCACCCATACCGACCCCTACCACTACAAGCTCTATTTCCACACTGACATCCTGCCCAGTGTGGAGGTGAAGCCGTAAAAGTCATTCACAGAAATCCCCCATTTTAACCACTATGTGCCCAGAAAAAGGCTTCATAGTGGTTTTTTCATGCCGTTTTAGCTCATGTTGGCAGAGCACCGGACTTTTAATCCGGGGGCGGCGGGTTCAACTCCCGCAAGCGGCACCATGCGGAGGGCGGCGCGTACCCCGCCCACAACCGAACACGGACGGAGAACCGTGTCACCAAACCGAGGTTTTCCCCACAGAAAGGAGCTTTTCCACCATGAAACGTGAAGATGTGAAGAACAAGATCCCCGGCATTACCGAGGAACAGCTGAACTGGATCATGCAGGAGAACGGCAACGACGTCAACCGCGAAAAGGCCGCCGCCACTGCCCTGCAGGCCCAGCTGGACAACGCAAACGCCCAGCTCAAGACCGCCCAGGACGGCCTGAAAGCCTTTGAAGGCAAGAAGAAGCCCGAGGAGTACGAGGCCGAGCTGACCAAGCTGCAGGCGGACATGAAGGCCCAGGCGGACGGCTTTGCCTTTGACAGCGCCCTGAACACTGCCATCCTGGGCAAGAAGGGCCGCAGCGTCAAGGCGGTGCGTGCCCTGCTGGATCTGGACGCTCTGAAGGGCTCCAAGGACCGCAGCGCCGACATTGACAAGGCTCTGGACGACGCTGCCAAGGCCAACCCCTGGGCCTTTGGTGAAGACGGTGCCGCCGGCGTGGCCGTGGTCTCTACCGGCGCTGAGCATGGCGCACCGCCCGCCAACGAATCCAATGGTGTGGAAGCCGCCTTTAAGTCCCTGAATCCCGAACTGAACCTGTAAAACGAAAGGAGTTCAACATGGCACATGCAAATCAGGAGCGGTATTCCGCTCTGGTAGACGCAAAGCTGCGGGCCACTCTGGTTACCCGTGACGGTGCGATCTTCAACACCCGCTACGAGGGCAGCCCCAAGGCCGGCAAGGTCAAGATCCCGGTGCGTGACACCGAGGTGGCCGTCAAGGCATACGACAAGGCAAACGGCGTGGATGCCGATGCCGGCACCACCACCTATCTGGATCTGGACATCGACAACGACGAGGCTGTCAATGAGATCATCGACGGCTTTGACGCTGCATCCGTGCCCGACGGCATCACCGCTGAGCGTCTGGACAGCGCCGCCTACTCCATGGCCCTGTCCATCGACAAGAAGTCCATCGAGGCGCTGCAGAGTGCAACCGGTGCTACCATCAGCGCCACCAAGACCGCCTGCACCGCTTCCACCGCCTACAAAGAGGCTCTGGCCGCCAAGCGCACCCTGAGCCGCAACGGCGTGCCCCAGACCGGCCGCTTTATGATCGTCAGCCCTGAGTATCTGGAGATCCTCATGCAGGATGACAAGTTCATCAAGCAGGGTGACCTGTCCCAGCAGCTGGTGCAGACCGGTGCGGTGGGTCAGATCGCCGGCTTTGCGGTGTACGAATCCAACAACATGGACTTCGAGAACACCACCCGTGTCAGCACCAAGAAAACTACCACCGAGTTCATCTGCGGCCACCCCAACTGGTGCCACCGTGTGATGGAGTGGCAGACCCCCGTGCACCTGCAGGATCTGGGCGGCTCCGGCAAGTACATTGGCGCGTCCGCTGTGCAGGGCCGCAAGGTGTACGGCATCAAGGTGTCCAAGCCCAAGACCCTGTACATCAAGCGCATCGAAGCGTAAGGAGGGCCCCGCCCATGAACTACTGCACCTATGACCAGTACACGGCGGCGGGCGGTACGGTGCCGGAGGCGGCCTTCGGGGTGCTGTGCAGCAGGGCGTCCCGGCTCATCGACAGCGCGACCTTCGGCAAGGCGGAGCCCCATGCCGCCGTGTGCGAGAGCTGCCGCCAGATGCTGGCAGATGCCTGCGCTCAGATCGTGGATCTGTTTGCCGCACAGGCCGCTGTGGGTGCTGCACCGGGCGCACAGAGCGTCTCCAATGACGGCTATGCTGTGACCTTTGCGGCCAACACAAGCCTGAGCGCCGCCGTGCGTTTTGAAGCCTGGCATGTGCTGGAAGCCGCCCTCGGGGCGGACCCCCACGGCCTGCTGTACAGGGGGATCATGTGAGATGAACACGTCTGTTACCGTGGTGAACCTCATCCACGACCCCAAGGCCGACACTGATACGCCCAAGTGCTGGGTGTTCCCGGCCTGCAGCTGGCGGGGAAAGCTGGACACCTCCGGCACCGGCACCAGCAAGGACCCCGAGCGCACCATCCAAATCCGCATCCCGGCCAGCGTTTGCACCCTGGGCTACCTGCCCTATGTGCAGTGGGCAGCCCTGCCCGCTGCCGAAAAGGCAAAGCACTGGACGCTCAAGCGGGGCTGGAAGGTGGTGCAGGGTGCGGTGCAGAGCCTGACCGCCGAGGAATCCGCCCGGCTGGAAAAGACGCACCCCTGCTGCACCGTGTCGGCCATCTCGGACAACCGGGAACCGCTGCTGCCGCACTGGCATGTGGAAGGGAGCTGACGGCATGGCCACCATCTGGGACAAGAGCCACGGCGGACGCCTGACCATCACAACGCCCATGGGCACCCTGTTCACAGTGCAGCACCGCAGCGGCAAGTGCAAGGCACATATCCGCTGGAACAAGGACGTGGGGGCCAACCTGACCCGGGCCATGGTCACGGGCCGAGGCAAGCTCATGCAGCGCATCATCCGGGACACCCACCCGCTGGTGCCCTTTGACACCGGTATGCTGGACAATTCCGCCCAGCTGGCCACCGACTACGACACCGGCGAGATCATCTGGTCAACGCCCTATGCAAGACCTCAGTATTATCTGCACCCCCAGGGCGAGGGCCTGCACGGTGACACCGGCCTGCGCGGCAGCTACTGGGCCGAGCGCAGCAAGGACGCCAACAAAGTCTCATGGAACCAGTTCTGGAAAGCAGTGATGAAGGAGGAAACCAGATGACCCCTGCCATTCAGGCCATGCGCGACTGGCTGCGCACCTGCCCGCTGGTGGCCTCCGCACAGGAGGACGGCGTGGCGTTCCGGGTGGGCGGCCTGACCGGCGATGCCGAGGAATACACCATTTTGGACATGCCCGGTGCCCCGGAGCTCAAGCGCTATTTCAGCGGATCCCTCCGGCTGAAAAACTACGTTTTGGCCTCCCACACCATCTACACCCCGGACAACATCTCCCAGCAGGCGGCAGCCTCCGGCTTCTGGGACGACCTGACCGAGTGGGTGGCCAGCCAGAACCGGGCCCGCAATTTCCCGCAGCTGGGCAGCGGGCGCACCGTCCGGGAGGTGTCCGTCACCTCCAGCGGCTACATCCTCGAAGCCGAGGGTGGGGCCTGCCGCGCCCAGATCCAGCTGCAGCTGATCTACTATCAACCGAAAGGAGCGATTTTATGACCGTTAAAGAAGTGATGACCGGCATCACCCCCAGTGCAGACTATGCCGGCCTGGAAATGACGGACGACTTCGTGCTGGCGTTCCAGACTGCGGACACCCAGCAGGATGTGAACGACTACATCGTCTGCCAGGAGTGCATCACCGAGCACTCCGCTGCCGTGAACCCCGGCACCCAGGACAAGCAGTATATCCGCAAGGGCAATGCCACCATCAAGACCAGCGCACAACGCACCTTCTCCATCTCCGGCGACCGCACCCACGGCGACGCCTGGCAGGATTGGGTCACCAGCCTGGCCGTGATGTTCGGCACCGGCAGCGCCGTGATCGTGCCGTATGTCTATTTCTCCATGCTCACCGGCAAGGGTGAAACCGGCAAGGCCTCCGTCATCGTCAACGGCGACGCCTCCAATGGCGCAGGCAATAACGCCGGCATCTCTGTCACCGTCGCCGGTGTGGAGAAGCCCAAGGAGTACACCTACAGCGCCACCTGAGTTTCCCACAAGCATGTCCCCGTCCACCTCCCCGGACGGGGATTTTTTATGCCCTGAACCAGCCAGATCAAGCCGGGGCAGCACCGGCGCAGGGCCCAACGAAAGGAGCTTTTTATGATTCTTCGCAACGTGAAATTCGATTTTAAGGTGACCAAAGGCAAGGACTACAAGCGGTACATCCAGGGCTACAAGGCAGCCATGGCGGCGCTGAACGTGCTGGACAAGGAAGATGACGAGTATCTCATCAAGTTCAACGAGATCCTGGATGACTTCTTTGCGGATCTGCTGGGCGAGGATTACGACCAGCGCCTGGGCATCGACGTGGATGACCTGGAAGATCTGATGCAGCTGCTGGCGGACTTCAACGCTGCCGCTGACCCGGAGGCACTGGAACGCATGGCCGCCCTGCAGCCCATCGACCGGGAAGCCATGAAGGACGCCAAGAGTTCCATCCCGGCACCCATCCCCATGCCCATGAACCGGGAGCAGCGCCGGGCAGCACGCCGGGCCAAGGCATGACCCGCCCGGACTGCTACCTGACCGACAGCCTGCCGCAGGGCTTTGAGACGGACTTCCGGGCGTGGGTCACCTACGACAACATGGCCGCCCGGGCCCACACACCCGAGCAGGAAGCCGCCCTGCAGGACTACGCCCAGCGGGTGCTCATACATGGCCCGCTCACAAAGGACAACCTCGACGCCTTTCTGGACTTTTACCGCTGCGGCGCCGAGGAATCCGAGCGGGAGAAGCGCAGCGCGGAGGCGTTCCGGGAAATGCCCCGGGGCTTTGATTTTGCGGTAGACGGCCCCCTGATCTGGGCGGCCTTTCTGCAGACCTACGGCATCGACCTGCGCACGGCGCAGCTGCACTGGTGGGACTTCATGGCCCTGTTCCGGAGCCTGCCGGACGAGTGCCGCATCTGCAAGATCATCAGCTATCGCACCGAAGATCTGACCGACATGCCCAAGGGAATGCGGGAGCAATACGAGAAGCTGCGCCGGGTGTACGCCCTGCCTGCGGAGGCCGGCGGCACGGCCCGGCGCTATGTGTCCATGGCAGACCGCAAGGCGTCCATTCTTGCCAGGCAGGCCGAATACCAGAAAGAGCATTCCGGGAGGTGATGCACCATCGCACGCGAACATGACGGCGAGGTCGTTTTTGGCGTCGTGACCGACCCCAGCGGGGCCCAGGAGGGCCTTGACCAGGTAGAGCAGGCAGCGGAACAGGCGGCCCAGAAAACCGCTTCTGCCGCCGCCAAGGCCGCGGACAGCGTGGTGTCTGAGACGGAAGAGGCCGCCCAAAAGGCTGCTGCCGCCATCAAGAGCGCTGCCGGGAAGGGCGAGAAGGAAGCCGCCGACGCCGGGGCAAAGGTCCGAAAGACCAGCAAAGAGACCTCCGACAAAGTGGGCACGGACGCCGATGCTGCCGGCCAGAAAACACAGCGCTCCGCCAAGGAAACGAAAGAAAAAGTCGTCTCCCAGTTTACCGCGGGGCAGGTGGCCATCGGCAACATCATCTCCAAGTGCGTGGACAAGGTGGTGGACGCCGGCAAGACCCTGATCTCCACCGGCGTGTCCTACAACGCAGAGATCGAGAAATACAGGACCGCCCTCACCAACCTGCTGGGCGACGCGGAAAAGGCCAACGCTGCTTTGGCTGCCATGCAGGCAGACGCAGCCCGTACGCCCTTTGACACGGCTACGCTGGTCAAGTCCAACGAATACCTCATTTCTGCCGGTGAGAACGCCGAGTACAGCCGCAAGACCATCCTTGCCCTGGGCGACGCGGTGGCAGCCACCGGCGGCGGGTCTGCCGAGCTGGAACGCATGGCCCAGAACCTGCAGCAGGTAGCCAACCAGGGCAAAGCCACCAGCGTGGACATCAAGCAGTTCGCCATGGCGGGCATCAACATCTATCAGGTGCTGGCCGACTACACGGGCAAGTCCGTGCAGGACGTGCAGAGCATGACCATCACCTACGATGTCCTGACCCAGGCGCTGCAGGCCGCTGCCGAAGAAGGTGGCCGCTACTATGACAGCATGGCCACCCAGAGCCAGACGCTCAATGGCCGGTTGTCCACCCTGAAGGACAACGCCACCCAGCTGGCGGGCGTGGTCATGGAAGATCTGACCACTGCCTTTGGCGAGGCGGTAACCAAGTGCAACGATCTGGCCATTGCCTGCAAAGAGGGCTGGCAGACCAACGGCATCGACGGCATGCTGGATGCCGTGCGGCAGACCACCCCGGAACTGTCCATCCTCGTTGGCGTCGTGCAGGGCTGCATCGACAATGCAAACGTCCTGCTGCCGCTGCTGGGCAGCATCGGCGGGGCGTTTGTCACCTATAAGACCACAGCCACCGTGGCAGCCGGGGCACAGGCAGCTTTGAACGCTGTCATGAACGCCAACCCCATCGGCATCGTGGTCACCCTGCTGGGTGCTCTGGCCGGGGCCTTTGGCACGGCCTATGCGTCCAGCGAGACGTTCCGCACCGGCGTGAACTCTGCGTTCACAGCCGTGGCCAACACGGCACAGAATGCCCTGTCCACGGTCATCGGCTGGCTGGACAGATTGAGCTTCAAGCTCAACAAGGCCCTGAACAAGGACGGCTATTCTACCTTTGACACCTACGAGGGCTGGAAAGCATCCCAGTCCAAGAGCACTGTCACGGATGCCGACCGCCAGCGCCGCCAACAGCTGCACGACAGCCGGGTGCAGCAGGCGCAGACGGAGAAAGAGCTGGCCGACCTGACCGGCGGCGGGGTCATCGTCAGCGACATCCCGTCCGGTTCTGGCGGCACCGGCACCAAATCCTCCGCAAAAAAGGCCACCGAAACGGTCCTGCGCTCCACCACCGACAACTACACCACCTACTCCCAGAATGCCCTGGGGCAGGTGGAGACCACGGTGGAATCGGTCAATGAGCACATCCGGGACAGCACCGGCAAGGAGTTTGACCGCCTGACCGAGAAAGTGACCGAATCCGGCAAGGAAATGGTCAACGGCGTCGAGCGGGAATACACCACCGTGATCACCAAAGTGGACGGCGTGACCCAGAAGGTCACAAAGGCCTACGCCGACATGTCCAAGGTGCTGACCGACACGGCCAAGAAAACGGCCACCAGCTACAAGGACGGGGCCACCGTCACCACTGCCGAGGTGACCAAGATCTATGCCGACGGGTCCCGCCATGTGGAGCAGACCGTCACCGAGGCAGGGGAGCGCATCGGTGCCAGCGGCCGCGAGACCTACGAGAAGATCATCACCTATGTGGACGGCGTGCAGGACAAGGTGGAGGAATCCGCCCAGCAGATCGACACCTCCGTCACTGCCACCCAGAAGCGCATTGACGAGGCCCTGTCCGGGGCAAAGTCCGAGCTGGGCAGCGGCATCTTTGGCATCATCAAGGACGGCATTTCCGCCGTCAAAAACAAAGACTGGGCCGGCATTGCCGAGACAGTGGCCAAGCTCATCTGGGGCCAGGTGACCCAGAGCCAGCGGGAGACCGTCTCCGCCTGGGCCAAGAAAGCGCTGGCCGCCATTAACGAGGCCTACGCCGGAGGCGGGCTGCAGCAGGCCTTTGAGGCCGTGTCCGGCATCCTGGGCAGCGGCATCAAAAACGGTGCCGGAGCCACAATCCAGGGCATTGGTGAGATTGCCAGCGGGCTGTCCGGCTCCGGCGGCATGGGCAAGCTGGTGGGCGCCGCCGTGTCCGGCATTGGCACCATCGGCAAGGCCGTAGCGGGCCTTGTGGGCAAGGTGGGCGGCCTGATCGCAGCCCACCCGGAGGTTTTTGCCATCATTGCGCTGGTGGCCGGTATTGCCGGACTGGGGCTGTTCCTGTGGAAGAAGTATGGCCGCAAGGGCGGCTCTGCCGATGACGGCAGCTCTACCGACGATTCCCCGGCCCTGCCGCACCCGGACAGCAGCGGCTACACCCAGAGCGACACGATCACTGCCGCAGAGCTTACCCGGCGCACGCAGGCGGCCTCCATGGCCAACCAGAGCAGCATAGCTCGCACCCAGAACGGAACCGGTTCCGGGGCAGCGCAGCAGCTCACGGCCAGCTACACGGGCAGCCTGACGGCGGTGTTCAACGTGGACGGCAGAGAAATGGCCCGCACCACCGCGTCTTACATGGACGAGGAACTGGGCTTTCGGAGGTGATGAACCATGGAAGATTTTTATATCAACGACCACGGGGCCAGCGAGTTCGGGGCCCTGCTGCTGTCCAGCTGGTATGTCAGCGGCAGCACTCTCACCCAGAACTACCTCACCAGCTACACAGGCAGCCGGATCACCTTCTGTTCCACCCAGTACGGCCTTCGCTCCATCTCGCTGCCGGTGGACATCTACGGCGCAAGCCCTGCCGACGCAGCGGCCAAGCGCAGCGCCCTGACGGCGGCTTTTCTGGGCGGCACGGTGGAGCTGGCTCTGCCGGACGGCGGCACCTACACGGCTCTGCTGCTGGACAGCGGCAAGGCACAGGAGCAGGACACCGACGGCTGCATCCTCAGCTGCACCTACACGCTGGCAGGCTACCGGCACGGGGCGCTGGAAACGCTGGTGCTTCCTGCGGATGTCCAGACCTTTTTTGCAGCGGGCACCGCCCCGCAGATGGAGTGCCGCATCACAGAGACGGTAACGGAGGCCGGCAGCCACACCGTGCACTACCCCAACGGCGGCAGCTGCGTGCTCAAAGATCTGCAGGCCGGTGACACCGTGTGCGTGGACGGCATCACCCGGCAGGTGCTGTGCAACGGCCAGAACCTGTTTCAGGCCGTCACCGGCATTTCCGGCTGGCCCACCGTCCGTGCCGGAGAAAACAGCCTTGCCCACACCGGGCAGAGCTACGTCGAGTATCACCCCATTTTTGTGTAAAGGAGGCGTTGCCCGTGCTTGCCATCGTGTCCGCAGACGGTCATCACATCCCGCTGGACTGTGATGATTACTGCATCGTGCACAACTGGAACGGCTGGGAGGATGAGATCAAATTCAGCCTGCCACGGGGCCACCCGCAGGCCCGCCTGCTCACCGAGCGGGTGCGGCTGGTGGAAAAGACCGAAGATCAGACCTATGCACTGTCCAGCATCAACGTGGGGCGCAGCTCCACCGACTACGAGGCCGTGCTGGATCTGGACAGCCTGTGCGGCACCCTGCTGAAGAACTGGAACAACTATGTGTCCACCGGCCTGTTCTCCAAGGGCCCCCAGACCATGGCCGACACCCTCCGGCGGGCCATTTCCGGCCTGTCGGACTGGAGCCTGACCGTCCCGGACAAAGCCACCGAGAAGCTGGCCATTGAAAAGTTCACCGGCAGCCCGCTGGAGTTGGTGCAGAAAGCGGTGGACGTGTGGAAGAACTACCCTGTGCGGTTCCTCGTGCCCGGCACGACTTCCGCCCGCCAGATGATCATTGTGGACCCCGGCGCCCGGACCCCGAACGGCACCTACTTCACCGACGAGCTGAACCTGACCGAACAGCCCTATTATAAAGGAAAAGCGGAGACCGGCGACAGCTACTATACAGCCCTACTGCTGTACGGCAAAAGCGATATCAGCGTGGAAGCACAGTGCCACAACTACGACAGCCGGGTCATCTGGCACAGCGAGACGGACAGCTCCATCTCGGACAAGTCCGCCCTGAAGATCAAGGCCGACGCCATGGTCAAGGCGGCAGCGTTCCCCAAGTGCTCCTACAGCTGCCAGATCGCCGACCTTGCCCGGCTGGCCCCGGATCAGTATGCGTATCTGTCCTTTGGCCTGTATGACAAGGTAGTGCTCATGGACCGTGACCGGCACACCAACACCACCATGCAGGTGGCCCAGTACACCGTTTATCCCTACCATGCAGAGAAGAACGCCGTGCAGCTCAACAGCGTGGCGGGCACCATCTCTTCCGGCAGCAAATCTTATTCCGGTGACGTGATCGAGTACACTGACCCGGACACTTCGGAGGCATCGAATGCAGATCCTTAAAATTGACTTTCAGTCCCAAAGCGCGCCGCCCGTCGTCCCGGTGATGCAGTCGGACGCGCAGAGCCGGTTCATCGGCATGGCCCTCTACAACGGCGGCACCCCGTACAAGGCCCCGGAAGGTGCGGTGTACACCGTGCAGTACCGGGGCGAGGGGGCCAACAACTTCGGCTGGTATGACCAGATCCTCACCACCAGCGGCAAGCACGCCGCCGTGACTGTGGACGCCGACAACGCCCACATCATCACACTGGAGCTGGCCGAGCAGGCCTTGCGCCGCCCCGGCGACGTACACGTCAACCTGTGTGTGATGGGCCCCGATACCGGCTACGAGCTGCGCACCTTTGACATCATTGTCCGGGTGGGCGGGGCCGCTTACCCGGATGATGTGGCCGTGCAGAGCTATTTCTTCGTCACCGGCGTCTCTTCGTCCTCATGGCTGTCTTATGTGTCTACCTGCCTGGAGGCACAGCAGGCGGCGAAAAAGGCGGTGACGCTTGCGGAAAATTCTGCAACCACTGCCAAGAAGGCAGCTGCGTCTGCATCTGCGGATGCGAAAAACGCACAAGATAACGCCAGCTCCGCCAAAAAAGCAGCGGACCAGATCACGTTCATCGCTAACGGCTGCAAGGGCTACTACAGCACCGCTCAGGACCTGCGTGACGCTTACCCCACAGCGGTCCCTGGTTCCTGGGCGATCGTTGCGGAAAACAGCACCATCTGGGTGTGGAACCCCGCTACCTCGGCCTGGAAAGACTCGTCCGTCAATGTGGACTTTTCTGACTACTACAAAAAGTCCGAGGCGGACGCCAAGTTCGGCACCCCCTACACCCTGCCTGCCGCCACAGCGGACCAGCTGGGCGGCGTGAAGGTGGGCGACTATCTGGACATCGCTGTGGACGGCACCCTGAGCGCAAAGACGCTCAATGACAAGATTGCCGCAGCTGTTGCGGTCAAGTCGGAGGCGAGACTGGTGTGGAGCGGAAAAACAACGATTGGGAGGAAAAAAACTCAGACAATTAACGTTCAGGACGGTGTAGATTACGTTAACCTCCGCATAAACGAAGCTGATTTTAATCTTACCCCTGGTATGACATATGAAACTGGCAGTTTTGGCGCGGGAAGTCTCACGGTCACAGTATTATTTTCGGCCGACAAAAAACGTCTTGAATGTACCCTTACCAATACGCTGAATACTGTATCGGTTGTATTCACCGGCTACCACTACCCCACCTTGGCAGAGCTGCTGACCGAGACGCAGTCCGCGCAGGCGGACACGGACGCCCTGGCGGTAGATCAGGAATACCGCGTCGCCATGCTGGAACTGGGGCTGACCGACGACACTACCACTGACACCACCGCATAAGGAGGTAAACCTATGTTGTATCGTATCTGTAAACGCCTGATCGAGCGCGGCCAGACCGCTGGCCTTGCGGAAAAAATTGATGTTTTTTACGCCCTCGGCCGCATCACCGAGGCCGAGTACAAAGAACTGACCGAGCTGCTGGCCGAAAAGACCGGCAATAAGAGCGAGGAGTGAGCCTATGGCAATCAAGCAATACAGTCTTGCCAAGGACGGTGCCAAACTGCTGGCACCGGGCTTTAAGGTACGCGAGTTCCGCTGCCGCGACGGCTCCGACGTCGTGATGATCGACGAAAGCCTTGTGGTGCTTTTGCAGTGCATCCGGGAGCACTTTGGCAAGCCCATCACGATCACCAGCGGGTACCGCACGGCGGCCCACAACACCGCCGTGGGTGGGGCCAAGAGCAGCCAGCACCTGCTGGGCCGGGCGGCGGACATCCAGGTGGCGGGCGTGTCCGTCGAGGACGTGGCCGCCTACGCCGAAAGCCTGCTGCCCGGCTGGGGCGGCCTTGGCCGCTACCCGGTCAAGGCAGGCCGCACCAAGGGCTGGGTACACGTGGACACCCGGCCCAACAAAAGCCGCTGGACGCAGTAAGGGGGTGATACCGATGGCAAGTGTTCTGATGTCGGATGCACCGTATGCGTCCTGGCTTTTTGACGTTTTAGCTACACTCGAAGAACACAAGATCGACCGCATTGCAGTTGCAGCGCCCTTACCGAATGGCGAGGTATTCACAGGCTACTTCCGCTTGGACACGATGGACAAGGCCCTTCTGGCGGCCAACATGCAGGCCGACGCTGTGCTGGACGCAGTGTGCCACAATGGACAGCGCATCCAGCAGGCATGGAGCGATGACATAGATGAGGAGGTGTAACCAACGGACGACGCAATCATCGCCGCCCTGCTGAGCGGTGCCGTGACCCTGATCGGGGTGCTGATCGCCAACAGCCGCAGTCAGGCCGTGACCGACACCAAGCTGGAAGAGCTGACCCGCGAGGTGCGCGAGCACAACAATTTCGCCCGCCGCGTGCCCATTCTGGAAGAGCAGATGAAGGTGGCCAACCACCGCATCGCAGATTTAGAAGCTAACGAACACGAAAGAGAAAGGAACTGACTATGAATAACCTGAACAACAAGATCTCCGCCGGTACCATCGCCCGCACCGCCTGCCTGCTGCTGGCACTGACCAACCAGATTCTGTCCGCCTGCGGCAAGCCCGTGCTGCCCATTGAATCCAGCACCGTGGAGCAGCTGGTCACCGCTGGCATCACCACCGTGGCCGCGCTGGTGGCCTGGTGGCAGAACAACTCCTTCACCGCTGCCGCGATCCAGGCGGACAAGTATCTGGAGGACAAGAAGAGCCAGGTCAACAAGTAAGGCCGCTACACTACTTAGCCGCCCCGGCGGCAGGCCGCAAGGCCGCATAGCATGACAACAGCCCCGTGGTTCCGCTTTTCCGGCGGTTCCATGGGGCTGTTTTTGCATTTATGGGTCGATCAGAATACGGAGTTCCTGCACCACGTCCTGCAGCGCACGGCAAATACCCTCCACTTCCGGAGAGTTATCCATAGCACCGGCAGCCTGTATGCGCTTGATGTCCTGCTGCGCCTTGGCAAGTGCTGCGCAGATTTGTGTACGTTTTTCCTCGGAAATGTTCATGATAATCACCATTTTATTTTAAAAGCGGGTTACCAAATGGGTTATTAAATCAAAAAGCACGTTGATTTTTTGTGAATCAACGTGCTTTTCTTTATGCCGCCGACGGGGGTCGAACCCGTACTCTGTCTCCAGAAAGGGATTTTAAGTCCCTCGTGTCTGCCAATTT